>Ga0070741_10000494_pt1 | contig 142587 bp, 128 predicted proteins | sample Coa_R1_4_FD_66440 | JGI IMG/M metagenome (GOLD analysis project Ga0070741, IMG submission 66440) | Surface soil microbial communities from Centralia Pennsylvania, which are recovering from an underground coalmine fire - Coalmine... | ecosystem: Environmental > Terrestrial > Soil >... | reverse complement strand
CACGCTTGCGCAGACGTGCGAGGCTATCGGATGGAGCCACGACGTACCCCTTCCCTTCGTCTTCCTGGACTCGGGGATGAGGATGCGCGTGGCTCCTCTTCTTTGCAGGAAGGGGTTCGGCGTGTCTACCTTCAACGTGGGCTCTACGGGCTAGACCGACGCCGCGGCGCGCTCCCGCATCGTCCTGAGGCCAAGTCGCGATTCTCCGTTCCGCGCGCGGACCTCGGCGAACATGTCCAGGTAGGTTCCGACGATGCGCGGCCAGGTGTACGTCCGCGCGACGAACGCCCGCCCCGCCTCCCCCAGGCGCCGAGCCGCGCCGGGATCGTCCGCGAGCAGACCGACGATCTCGCCGAGCTCCGCGGCGTCGCGGAAGGCGAGTCCGCCGCGCGCGCGCCGGGCCATGCCCCACACCACCGGCGACGCGGCGTCGCAGATCACCGGCCTGCCGCAGGCCCACGCCTCGAGCGTGACCATGGACATGCTCGAGAGGACCTCCGGCACCACGAGCGCGACGGACGCCTCGAGCGCGTCGTACTTCTCCTGCTCGCTCACGATCCCGAGGTGCACGATGTCCGGCCGCTTCGGGATCGCCATCTCCGCCTGGCCGGCGAGGACGAGCGCGATGCGGCGGTCCGGCTCGGCCGTGCGCCAGCGCTGCCAGTACGCGAAGAGCTCGCGGCAGCCCTTGCTCTCGACGATGCGGCCGATGTAGAGGACGAAGGGGCCATCGACGCCGAAGCGCGCGCGGAAGCGGTCCGCGGAGCGGTCGTCCGGCACCTCGACCCCGACGCCGAGGATGTCGTTCGGCACGCGCTCGTTGCGGAAGCGCGCGTGCACGAGCGCGCGCTCCTCCTCGGTGTTGAAGGCGATCGCGCGCGGCGCGTGGAACACCGGCTCGTAGATCGAAAGGCCGAGCGCGGGCTCGTCGTGCGCCGTCGGCACGAGCACCGCGCGCTCGGGGACGAGCGGCAGGCCGCGGACCGTCGGGTAGTAGATGTACGTGAAGAAGAGCACGTGGTCCGCGTCGTGGCCGGCGCGCCAGAGGTGCTCGAGGAGGTCCGGCGCGTACGGCCCCTGCGCGTCGACGAAGGTGCGCTCGTCCTCGAGCGTGTGGAGCGGCGCGAACGCGCGGCGCTCGTACAGCTTGAAGTCCCACGCGCGCTGCCGCAGCACCGGGAAGCGGCGCACCGGCACGTCGTCGACCCAGTCGATGCCCGCGGTGAACGTGTTCTCCCAGGTGCGATAGTCCGACGCCGCGGTGGTGAGCACCTCGATGTCGAGGTGCGGCTTCAGGCGATTCACGAGCTGGCGCGCGTGCGCCTCCGCGCCGCCGGCGACGCCGTCGCCGTAGCGCTGCACCACCACGAGCGTCTTCGGCTTGCTCATCGTTTGTCGCACTCGCTCCTCGCGGCAAAGCCGCTCGTCGCTCGTTTCATCTAGACCGCGGCCAACCCGACGAGACGCTCGAGGCGGTCGTCGAAGGCGTGCCACGAGCACTCGTCGCGCACCCAGGCGCGGCCGCGCGCGCCCATCGCGTCGCCGTCGGCGAGGACGGCGGCGAGCGCGTCGCCGAACGACTCGCCGTCGTACGCGACGCCGCCGCCCGAGCGCGCGACCTGACCCGCCGTCACCGCGTTCGCGCTCGGCACGAGCACCGGCGTGCCCACCTGCCACGCCTCGAGGAGCACGATGCCGAGGCTCTCGAAGCGCGAGGGCAGCACGAGCGCGTCGGCGGAAGCGAGGAGCGACCACTTCTCCGCCTCGTTCACGCGTCCGAGCACGACGACGTCGTCGCGCGCCGGCGTCGGCATGCGCACCGTCCCCGCGAGCGCGAGCGTGCCGCACCCGCCGTTCGCGCGGTACGCGTCCCAGCGCGCGAGCAGGTCGTCGACGCCCTTGCCCTCGCTCACCTGGCCGAGATAGGCGACGAGCGGGCCGTCGGCGAACCGCGAGCGGTACGCCTCGTCGTGGTCGGGCGCGGGGTCCATGCCGATGCCGAGGATCTCGTGCGGGATGTGGCCGTTGTGGAAGCGGCGCTGCACCAGATCGCGCTCCTCGGGCGTGAGGAAGCCGAAGGCGCGCGGCATCTGGAAGAGCGCGCGGTACGGCGCGAGGCCGAGCGCCGCCTCGTCGTGCGCGGTCGAGATGAGCGCCGCGCGCTCGGGCACGATCGGCAGGCCCGCGGCGGTCGGCTCGTAGATGTACGTGTAGAAGAGCACCGCGTCGTACTCGCGGCCGCGCTCGTGGAGGAAGTCGAGGAGCGCGGGCGCGTGCGGCCCCTGCGCGCGCAGCCACTCCTGCTCGTCGGCGAGGGTGTGCGGCTCCATGAGCACGTGCCGCTCGACGTCCTTGAAGTCCTCGCGGCGGCCCGCGGCGACCGGGAAGCGATGCACCGCGAGGCCGTCGAGCGTGTCGTCGCCGGAGGGGTAATGGTTCGCCCAGGTCCAGTAGTCCTGTGCGGTCGTCGTCGCCACCTCCACGGTGTGGCGCCGCGAGAGGCGCACCGCGGTCGTCCGCGCGTGGCCCTCCGAACCGCCCGTGACGTCCGCGCCGTAGCGCTGGACGACGACGAGGATCCTCATCCCTTCGCCCGGACGCCCGCGATGTACCGCTCCGCGTTGCGCTCCGGAGAGAGCAGGCGCCGCAGGATCCGCACGCCGCGCACGAGCGCGGCGTAGCGCTCGGGCCGCTGGACGTCGCGCATGGCGTCGGCGAGCTCGCCGGTGTCGCGCACGACCACGCCGGCGCCGTGGTACGGCGCGAAGCCCTCCGCCGTCGAGAAGATGCACGGGAGGCCGGCCCACACCGCCTGCGTGACGACCGCGCTCTGGAAGACGTCCTCGTAGAAGAGCACGACGCAGTCCGACGCCGCGACGAAGTCGCCCATCGTGTCGTAGTCGGTGTTCACGATCACGTTGGGCCTGCCCTTCGCGGCCTCCATCACCTCGTCGAAATAGCGCGGCTCCCAGTCGGAGCGCGTCCCGGACAGGACGAGCACGGCGTCGTTGGGCAGCGCGCGGATGACCTCGATGTAGCGCTTGCGCGCGAAGAAGAAGCCCGGCGAGACGAACACGAACGCGTCCGGCGGGAGCCCGAGCCGCTCGCGGAGCGCGCGCTTCTCGGCGGCGTCCCTGGGGAGGTCGGTGTCCTCGAGCGGCATCACGACGAGCGGGAACTCGTCGCGCTTGTCCTCGTGCCGCGTGAGGAGCTCGAGCCAGCGCGCGGAGCGCCGGCTGTGCACGACCAGACGCTCCGGCAGGCCGCCCATGAGCGCGAGCACGGTGCGATAGCGGATGAACCAGTCCGACATGCGCAGCGCCACCCACGGCATGCGCAGCCACTCGAGGATGCCGCTGTAGCGCGGCCGGTAGTGGAGCGCGGCGGAGAGCCGCCGGTAGTGATGGAACTTCTCGGGCTCGAGCTCGTGCATCGACAGCACGATCGGGAAGCCGCGGCGGCGCAGGTCGAACAGCGCGCGCACGAAGGGCACGTCGCGGAAGATCCCGGCCTCGTGCTCGATGAGGATCGTCTCCACGTCGTCCCGGATGTACCGGAGCTTCTTCTCGAGGTCCGCGGTGTCGAGGTGGCGCACGCCGACGAAGGTCACGTGGTGGCCGCGCGCGCGCAGGCCGTCGCACACCGCGAGCGAGTAGTGGTGGATGCCGCAGCGCTGGTCGCTCGAGAGCACCACGACGCGCTTCTTGCGCTCGTCGGGCAGCTCGTAGCCGCCGAGACGCAGCGCGCCCGCGAGCTTCTCGCGCACGCGCTCGCGCGAGAAGTCCTCGAGCCGGCGCCGCCCGCGCGCGATGAGCTCCTCGCGCGCGCCCTGGTCGCGCACCACGCGCTCGAGCGCCTCGGCCACGCGCTCCGGCGACTTGTCGTCGAGCAGGACGCCGGCGTCCCCCAGCGTCTCGGGGATCGCGCCCGCGGCGTTCGCGACGATCGGCAGGTCCGAGCGCATCGCCTCGATGAGCGGGACGCAGAAGCCCTCGTGGTCCGAGAGCGTGAGGAGCGCGGTCGCGCCGCGGTAGTACGCGACGAGCTGCTCGACGCTCACGCTGCCGGTGAAGGTCACGCCGTCCGCGATCCCCGCGTCGCGCACCTGCGCCTGTACCCGGTCGAGGTAGGACGCGGACATCGCGGTCGAGCCGACGAGGTACAGGTGCGCGCCCGGATCGGAGCGGCGGTACTCGGCGAAGGCGGCGATGACGTCGTGCACGGCCTTCTGCGGGAGGATCTGCCCGACGACGAGGATCGCGGTGCGCTCGTCGGCGAGGCGGCGCGTCACGAGGGGGTCCGGCGTGACGTCGAACGCCTCCCAGTCGTAGAGGATCGGCACGACCGCGGTCTTCGCGAGCCCCGCGGCCTCGAGCTCCCGCCGGTTGAACTCGCTGTCGGCTAACCCGAGCTCCGCGACCGCGGCGAGCTCCGCGAGCTGCGCGCGGCCCAGCTCGCTGTAGCGCCTCGCGTGCTCGTTCACCCCGCTGAAATACGAGGCGGGCGTGATGTTGTGGTAGACGACGGCCTTGCGCTGCGGCAGCTTCGCGACCTCGCCGATCACGTCGTTGCCCATGGAGTGGTGGATGAGGAGCAGCGCGTCCTTGGGGAGGCGCTCGAGATCGTGCCAGTCGCGCACCAGCGCCCTCACCTCCGGCTTCGCCTCGTGCGCGAAGAGGTCGCTGCGCACGTCCGACGCCCAGAAGAGCCGCTGCAGCTCGAAGCAGTCGTTCCCGACCGCGTCGCCGTACGCGATGACCGGATGGAACTGGTGCGCGGTGCGCAGCCTCACCACAGCACCCGCACCGGGTATCCGGTGAGCCGTCGATCCTCGCTCAGGATGACGAGATCCTCGATGAGCGCCTGCGCGACGAGCAGGCGATCGAATGGATCGCGATGGACATCGGGCAGCGACGCGACGCGCAACGCGTGCGGCAGGCGGATCGGGAGGACCTGAAACGCGTTCCGCTCGAGCTGGTCGGCGATGTACCGCTCGGCATCCTCCGGCAACGTGACGCGACCGAGCCGTGTCTTGATCGCGATCTCCCAGGCGCTGGCCGCGCTGACGAAGACGTCGTTCTTCCCGTCGCGGACAGCGCGCTTGGCGCGCGGCGAGAGCCGACGGTCATCGGTGAGCCACCACAGGAAGACGTGTGTGTCGAGCAGGAGCTTCACTCGAAGCTCGTGCGCAGCTCCCTGGGAAGCGGTGCGTCGAAGTCGGGCGCGACGACGATCCGGCCTTTCGCCGTGCCCGGCGACCTGCGGCCGACGCGTGGAGCGAGCGGAACGATCTTGGCCACCGGACGGCCGGCCTTCGCCAGCGTGATCTCCTCGCCACGACCGACGCGCTCGACGAGCCGAGACAGATGCGTCTTCGCCTCGTGGATGTTCACCGCTCGCACGCTTCCCAAGGTAGACTAAGAAATGGACTAACGTCAAAGGGAACGCCCGCGCGAGTCCCGTGGCCTGGGAGTCGCGAGCCGGGTCGGTCCGGTCTTGCGGCAGAAGGGCGTCAGAGGCCGAGCACGTCCTTGGTGCGCCGCGCGGTGCGATCGGGATCGAAGGCCCGCACGCGCTCGTGCCCCGCGTCGACGAGCGCGGCGCGCCAGCCGAGGTCCTCGTTCACGAGCGCGCACGCCTCCGCGGCTTCCGCGAGATCCTTGCGCGGCAGCAGCACCGCCGCGCCGTCGACGGTCTCCCCCACCGCGGCGGCGTCGAGCGCGACCACCGGCGCGCCGAGGAACATCGCCTCGAGGAGCGGCACGCCGAACCCCTCGTGCTCCGACAGCGAGACGAAGCACGACGCCGCGCGGTAGTAGGCGACGAGCTGCGGCAGCGACACCGGTCCGGTGAAGCGCACCGCGCTCGCGACGCCCAGCGCGTCCGCGAGCGCGCGCAGGCGCGCGTAGTACTGCGGCTGGTCGCGGTGCGAGCCGACGAGGACGAGGATGGCCTCGGGGTCGATGCAGCGGCGGTAGTACGCGAGCATGCGGATGAGCTCGTCCTGGCGCTTGTTCGGCGAGATGCGTCCGACGAAGAGCAGCTTCGAGTGGATGCCGGCGAGGAGCGCGCGCACCTCGGCGTCCGGGTCGATCGCGTAGCGCGACCAGTCGACGAGGATCGGGACGCAGGCGGTCCTCGCGTAGCCCGCGGCCTCGAGCGCGCGGCGGTTGAACTCGGAGACGCCGACCGCGAGGTCGATGGACGGCGCGAGGCGCTGCAGCTGGCGGATGCCGAGACGCGCGTGCGCGGCCGCGTGCGGGTTGAGGCCGACGAAGAACTCGGGCGGCGTCACGTTGTGGAACACGAGCACGCGGCGCGCCGGGAGCTTCGCGAGCTCGTCGAAGACCTCGTGGCCCATCGAGAAATGGAGGACCAGCGTGTCCTCCGGCCGCACCGAGCGGAAGAGCTCGCGGTACGAGCGCGTCTCGCCGTCCACGCCCGGCTTCGCCTCGACCGCGTACGCCTCGGAGGCGTAGCCCCACTCGCGGAAGCGCGCGCGCAGCGCGAAGACGTGATCGGACATCGCGTCGCCCGGTGCGAGGACCGGATGGAACTGGTGGACCGCGGTCATGCGTCGGGCTGGTATCCCACGACGGCGTAATCGCGGTCGCCGAAGAGCGTCCGATTCAGCAGGCGCACGTTCTCGCGCACCTTCGGATCGCCCACGTTCTCGTCGAGGCGCTCCTCGGACGGCTGGAACGTGCGCACCGCGACGCCGGTGAAGCCCTCGACCTCGAGATAGAAGGAGAAGAGCTCGGGCGGGATCGGCCGCAGGTGGCCGGGATCGAGCCAGAAGGTGTGACCCGTGACCGAGAGGCTCGCGGCGTTCGGCGTCACGAAGACGACCGGCGCCCCGGGCTGCAGCGCGCGGCGCAGCGCGCGCAGCATCGCGACGAGGTCGCCGGGGAGGACGTGCTCCGCGATGTGCCGCGCGTACACCCCGTCGATCGAGCGCGGCGGCAGGCTCTCGAGGTGCGCGAGGCCTTCCTGCGCGAACGCCTCGAGCCCGCGCTCGCGGCACCGCGCCACCATGCGCTCGTCCATGTCGACGCCGTAGCCGCCCACGCCGCGGTCGGCGAGCAGCTGCAGGAAGATCCCGCGGCCGCAGCCGAGGTCGAGCACGCGCTTGCGCCCCGCGAAGAGACCCGCGAACTGCTCGGACTGCTCGCGGATGACCGACTCGTCGCCGCCGAAGCGCGCCTGGAAGTACACCGAGTGCAGGTTCGCCGCGACCTCGTGCTCGCGCCACTGCCGCCACTCGCGCTCGAGGCGCGCGAGCCGCTCGCCGAAGCGCGGCGCGAGACGGCCTTCGACGTCGTATGTCGCCGCGAGGAGGCGGTTGATGCGCTCCTGCCGGTCGAGGATCGCGGCCATCCACCAGCGCAGGAGGCCGATGAGCACCCGCCGCGCGGCGGTGATGAGCGGGCCGACGACGCGCTTGTGGCTCGTCGGGTCGTACACCGCGTCCTCGTCGAGCGCCTCCGCGAGCGCGCCGACGGGGTCCTTCATGTCGTCGGAGAGGAGGCGCCGCCCGCCGGGGAGATCCGTGCGCAGCAGCGCTTCGACGTCCGCGCCGTAGATGCCGCGCTCGCGCTTGCGGCGGACCCGCTCGCGGACCTCGGTGAGGATCGCGTCGAGGTCGACCTGCGCGTCGCTCATCGCAGGGACTTCACGGCGCGATCGAGATCCTGCCTGTCGATGACACGCTCCACGATGCAGCCACTGTCGGCGCCGTACACCCGGCTCTCCTTCTCCGTGAAGGGACGGAAGATGATGCGCCGCTCGCCAACGCGAAGCCGCCGCCAGGGCGGAGCACCCTCGAGGGGCTGCTCATCCAGATTCGCGCGGCGCGGTATCGCTCGCAACGCTTCGAGCGCCGGCTCGACGCGCTCCCGGCCAACGGCATCGAGCTTCCGCCAATCATGCTCGGCACGCTTCGTAAAGCGGAGCGCCGCTCTCAACGACGCGCGCGAGCACGACGGGTCGTCTTCCGCTTCGGCTTCGCGAGGAGATCATCGAACGACACGGTATCGCCACGACGCGCTTCTTCGTCTGCCAGCCGCATGCCTTCGACGAACTCGGGTGCGTTGGCGAGGATCCAGTCCTCGAGCGCGTCGGAGTCGATCGGCACGAGAGCGGCGACCGGCAGGCCGTCGCGAGTCACGAGCGTGGCCTGCTTCCGATGCGTGACGTCATCGATGACCTTGCTCGTGTTCCGCGCAAGCTCGCGCACGTTCACTCTCGCCATGCCCGTGCTCCCCACTTGTCATACATCCGTCAGACATGCTAGCCGATGGACCGCGGGACGTCACCTCGCCACTGTGGGCTCCCTGTCATACGAATGTCAGACAGTTGAGGCGTCCCCGTGGGTACGACGCTTCGAGGACCGGCGTCCGGCAGACGCCGGTCAGGGTGGCCACTCCCGCAGGCGACGTAGAAGTAATCCAACACGGCCTTCTCGACCGTGGCAAGCGCGACACCTGCGTGTTCGTCGAAGCCGCCGAAGAGCTCGCGCACATTCACTTTCGCCATCGCACCCCCTGTCATGCGACTGTCAGACAGTCTGTGAGCGGCATTACCGGTAGACGTCCTTCCGATGCCTCACGACGTGCAGGTGGATCGACCGTTCGACGATGTCGTAACGGATGCGGTAGTCGCCGACCCCCATCGCCATCGACCGATCTTCGGGCCATGGAGCTTGCGACCCTCGTACGGATCCGCCTGCATCCGAGCGAGCGCACCTAACACCTGCCGCTGGATGCGCTTTGGCAGCTTTCGGAAGTCGGCTTCGAATACCTTCGAGGGAACGAGGGCGTAGGTCGGAAGCTAACGACCTCGATAGATAGCGCGCGATGCCGCAAGACTGCTTACCTCGCCGCGCCGGATCTGCGCAGCCGAGGTCCGCAGAGCCTTCTTCAGAGCGGGATCCCGCTTCTCTGCTCGCAGCTCGACAAGATCCTCGTACTCGTCCAGCGGCACGAGCGCGACCTTCGGTCGTCCCTTTTTCGTCACGACGAAGCTTTGGCCCTCCTCGCTCGCGAGACGAATGAGACGGCCAAGATGGGTCCTTGCTGTGAACGCGTTGACGATCATCGGGGCCTTCGGCGCTCTCGCTGCCACGACACACCTCCGCCGAGAACGATCAGGAGCGACTCTAACTAGTTGAAATGCCACGCGCGGGTCTTACGAGGCCTCCCAGCGGTGATCTATCCGCGCCGTACCCATCTCGCCCGCGGATCCGACGACGCGGAACGTGTAGCGCTTCGAATGGTAGTCATAGGCGTGGAGCTCGGGCGACGACGCGGCGACGTCGAGCTCGTACTTTCCGGGCAGCAGCGGGAGCGCGTCCACGCGGAAGGAAACGTGACCCTCGCGCTTCGCGCGTATCGGCACGGCGTCGTTCTTCGTGTTCGTCCCGTACACCGAGAGGCCGTCGTCGCGATAGATGAGGACGCCGAACACCGCGTCGCGCTCCTCGTCGGCGCGGTACGCGAGGCGGATCTCGAACGGCGCGCCCGACCGCACGACGTGGGCCGCGTCGGCGCCGCTGTGCAGCGTCACCGCCTCGATGCGGACCTCGCCGCTGCCCCAGCGATCGCCCTTGGGTCCTTCGCCGGCGAGGCGGCCCTCCTCCTGCGCGTCGACGAGCTCGTGGTAGGCCTCGAGCACGCGCTGGATGTCGCCCTCGGCGCGCACGACGCCGTGGTCGAGCAGCAGGCCGCGGCGGCAGAGGCGCTCGACCGCGGCGAGGTCGTGCGAAACGAAGCAGATCGTCTTCTGGCGCGAGCGGAACTCGTTGAGCTTCGCGTAGCACTTGCGCTGGAAGTACTCGTCGCCGACGGCGAGGATCTCGTCGATGAGGAGCACGTCGGGATCGACGAACGCCGCGACCGAGAACGCGAGACGCATGTACATGCCCGACGAATACGTCTTCACCGCGGCGTCGAAGAAGTCGCCGAGCTCGGCGAACGCGACGATCTCCGGCAGCACGCGCTCGGTCTCCTTGCGCGAGAGGCCGAGGAGCGACGCGTTGAGGTAGACGTTCTCGCGCCCGGTGAAGTCGGGATGGAAGCCCGCGCCGAGCTCGAGGAGCGCCGACACGCGCCCGGTGACCTCGACCGTGCCGGTCGTCGGCCGCGACGTGCCGGCCATGAGCTTGAGCAGCGTGGACTTCCCGGAGCCGTTCGCGCCGACGATGCCGAAGGTCTCACCCGCCTCGACCGCGAACGACACGTCCTTCAGCGCCTCGACGACCTTCGCGGGCGCGTACTGACGCAGCGCCCACTCCTTGAGCGTGCGCCGCCGCTCGCGGCGCACGCGGTATGTCTTCGAGACGTGATCGGCGCGGATGGCGAGCATCCGCCGAAGTGTATGAACTGACGGTCGGCCGGACGTCGTCAACGCGTGCGTACCATCGCGATGGTATGGAGCGCAAGCAGGTCCGGTTCGCGCCTTTCGCGTGATCCTGCCGCCAGGGCGGAGCTCGTCCGTCGCGCCCTTTCGGTCGTGGGCACGTCCTCCTCAGGCGGCGGGCGCGACATCGCGAGAGGGCATGACCGCGAGCTCGGCGACATCCTCTTCGAAGAGATCCGCGCTAAGCGTTGAGCGTCTTCGTCGACACGCCGGCGCTGCTCGCTGCTGGACGAGACGGATCTCAGCGCCGCGAGCGCGCGATGCTGGCGACGCCGATCCCGAGGATCGCGCCGCCGATCGTGTCCGAGAGCCAGTGCTCGCCGAGATAGACGCGCGTCGCCGCCATGATCGCGACGCCGAGGAGGACAGCCCACGTCGGAACGCCGTGCGCGATGCGCAGCAGGAACGCCGCGCGCGCGACGTGCCCGCTCGGGAACGAATACGCGAACGGCGCGTGGAAGAGCGGGAGCAGCTCGACGGCGCGCGAGCGCTCCTGTGGCGGTGGCGCCTGTGGCACGAGCATCTTCAGCGCGGCCTCGACCGCGATGGTGACGACGATGAAGAGCGGTACCAGCGCGTCACGCGGATAGGCGCGGAAGCGCGCGACCGCGAGGCCGAGCGCGATGCCGAGCGTGACCTCGGATTGGCCGAGGACGCCGACGAGCGACGCGGCGAGGTCGAGCGCGGGCGGGTGGACCGACTGCGCGACCTCGAGCGCGCCGGCATCGATCCCGCGACAGGTGCCGCCGACGACCGCCAGGGTCACGAGGCCGAGAAGGACGATCCAGCTCCATGCGACGCCGCCCATTGGGACGCGAGTCTATGGGCCTACTGCGCGACGACGGTACAGGTCGTGTTCGGCAGCAGGCTCGGCAGCGTGCCGGCCGTGAGGACCGGCGCGTAGACATCGACGCCGATGCTCGATCCCTGGCGGACGAGATCGAAGCCCGCCGTGCCACCCGCGGTGTACTGCGCGCCGCCCGTCAGCAGCGTCGTCGCGTTGCCGCTCGTGCGCGTGAGCGCGACCGAGAAGGTCCCCGCCGTGACGACGTTGTTGAGCGCGTCACGCACGCTCACGGTGCCGCGGATGATCGGGTTGCTGCCCGTGGGCAAGGTGTTCGGCGACAGCGCGCAGCTCAGGTGGTCGGCGCTGCCGGCAGTCCACACCGCGGTCGCGCTCACGCCGACGAGGCTCGCGCTGGTGAACGTGATCGCGCACGCGCCGTATGCACCGGCGCTGCTGAACACGAACGTGGCTTTGCCGCCCAGCGTGCTCGTCGAGCCGCGCTGAAGGACGTCGCCGCCCGCTCCGCTGCAGAGGCTCTGGCTCAGGCCGAGGACGATCCCGCGGCCGCTGTCACCGGTGACGAGGACGCCATTCGCGTCGGTCACGCCGACGACGATCTTCGTGCAGCTCGGATCGCTCGGGCTCGAGCCGAGATCGCAGACGCCGATGCTCGAGGCGGGGTGTGGCGAGTCGTTCGACAGGATCGCGAGCCTCGCGGGCGCGCCCACGGTCTGCGTCGTGAGCGTCGCGCTCGTGCCCGCGATCGAGGAGTTGTTCGTCGTCACGACGAAGAGACAGCGACCCGGTGCGCCGGTCGACTGCACGGTGAACGCGGCGCGGCCCTGCGCCGCCACGGCGCTCGCGAAGCTGGACGTCACGCTCGGGTTCATGCCCTGCGAGATCGAGACGAGCCGGCAGGTGCCCGCACCGCTCTGCAGCGTCACGGCGAGCTGCGTCAGGTTGTCGCTCAGGACGCGAACGCCGTTCGCGTCGGTGACGTCGACCTGCAGCGTCGTCGTGGAAAGGTTGTCCGCCGCGATCGGGCTCTGGAGGATCGTCGCGACGGTCTTCGTCGCCACGCCGGCGGGGTTGCTCGTGAGGACCACGTTGCAGCCGGTGAGCCCCGCCGCGGACGCCGAGAGCTGGATGTCACCGGGCGTGGTCGTGCTGGTGATCGTGATCGTAACCACGCCGGCGGATGGCGCGACCGTACCGACGGGACTCATCTGCGCGAGGCTCGGCGTGACGTTGATCACATTGATCGGCGGCGCGTACGCGTTCGCCACGACGCTGCCGTTCGAATCCTTGAAGGTGATCCGCGCCGTCGCGATGCCGCCCGTCGTCGCTCCGCCGTCGGCCGCGATGCGGCTCGGCGTCACGCTGCAGGCGAGCTGGGCGACCGGTCCGTACACGGTGATCGCCGCGCTGCCCTTCCATCCCATGGCACTCGCGACGGCGCTGCACGGCTGGCTCGAGGAGTTCATCGCGGTGGCGACGAACAGTCCGGCCGCCGTGATGGCGCCGCAGCCGCCCGTCACGCTCCACGTCACCGGTGCGCCGGCGGGCTGGCCCGTGACGACGAACTGCTGGTAGCTGCCGACGGCGACCGCTGCGACGGCCGGCGAGACGGTCAGCGACAACGGAGGCGTCGGCACGGCGTTCACGTGGAAGTACCCCTCCGGCCGGAGGACCGCGCCGGTGGCGATGAGTCCGACGTCGCCGTTGAACGTCGTCACCGTTCCCGCCGGCGTGCCGGTCGGGACCGTGAAGCTGTAGATGAAGAACGCGTTCTGCCCGGGGGCGACCGCCGTCGCCACGGTGGCGTATGCGGTCGGCGAGAACCACCCCTTGTTGAAGGCCGCGTTCCAGGGGACGTTGCAGCTGACCTTGTCAGGGGCGCACACGAGCAGTCCGACGACACCGGGGTACCAGATCTGCGTCCCGCTGTTGAAGAAGATCGCCGACGCCTGTCCGCTGCCGCCGGCGTCCACGTTCGTGAACGCCGACTCCCCCGCGTAGCTCGAGCTGTATCCGTTCCCGGCGACGACGTTCGCGGTCGCCGGCGTGGAAAGGACGAGCAGCGCGGCGGCGGCGGCGAGCGGCAGCCCGGCCCGCAGGGCCTTGTGCATGCCGTCATTCCACTACCAAGCGGCCGCGCGGGCCAGTCCTCATTCGAGCGTGCCGTCCGCACTCGGGACCGTCCGCGCGAGCCTTACAGCGCTTCCTCGAAATCGTCCTTCGAGCGCCGGAAGTAGGCGAAGCCCAGTACGAACAAGACGATCGCGAACGCGGCGGAGTACGCGAGGCGCGACCAGTCCGGCGGAAGGCCGTCCAGCAGGGCGCGCTGGTACGACACGATGACCGCGGTCATGGGATTCAGGTAGAGGAGCTCCCGCTCGGTGGGGCGGTCCGCGACGATCTCGACGGAGAAGAGGACCGGCGTGAGGAAGTACCACGCCGTGAGCAGGATCCCGAGGATGTGCTGCACGTCGCGGAAGAACACGTTCGCCGCCGCGAGCAGGTACGCGAAGCCGAGATTCATCACGAGCTGGATCGCGACGAGGAGCGGCAGCACGAGGAGCCCTTCCGGATGGCGCGGCCCGAAGATCGCGAGCACCGCGAAGAGGACCACCATGGAGAGGAGGAAGTTCGCGAGGCTCGACAGCACGCTCGCGGCGGGAAGCAGCTGCAGCGGCAGGCGGACCTTCTTCACGATCGCGCCGTTCGCGAGGATCGACGCGGCGCCGGCGCCGAGCGAGCTCGCGAAGAACGTCCACGGCAGGAGGCCCACGAACAGGAACACCGCGTAGTTCTGCTCGCCGCTCGTCGTGCGCGGCCGGATGCCGAAGAGCACGCCGAAGAGCAGGTAGAACACGCCGAGCTGGAGCAGGGGGATCGCGAAGTTCCAGCCGAACCCGAGCGCGGACCCCTTGTACCGCGAGCGCAGGTCGCGCCATGCGAAGTCCTGCAGCAGCTGGCGGTGCGTGACGAGCGCGCGCATGTCGGCGATCACGACGACGCGAGTTTAGGCGTCAGATGAAACGAGACCGGGGCCCCGAAGGGCCCCGGTCCCGTGATGACCGCGGGGTCGTCCGCTACTGGACGACGATGGTGCAGCTCGTCGCCGGAGCCGGGAGCGAGCCGCTGTTCAGGCCAGGGGTATACGCGTCGGTACCCGCGCTCGTGGTCGACCGCACGATGAACACGGCGGTGCCGTTGCTCGTGTTCTGCGGGCTGGGCGTTTGACTCGTCTGGAGCGTGGTCGACGACCCGCTCGTGCGAGAGAAGGTCACCGAGTACGTGCCGGTGTTCATGACGTTTCCGAGCGAGTCGCGCACGCTGACGATCGCGCTCGACTGCGACGCGCCGTCCGCGACGATCGGGCTCGGCGTGAAGACGCAGCCGAGGTGGTCCGCGCCGCCGGCGTTCCAGACCGCCGTCGCGTTGACGCTCGAGAGCCCGGCTGCCGCGAACGTGATGGAGCAGGCGCTGTACGCGCCCGCGGAGCTGAACACGAACGTCGCCTTGCCGCCCGACTCGGTCGTCGCCGCGCGCTGGACGACGTTCCCGCCGCCGGCGCCGGTGCACGACGCGTTCAGCGATGCGGTGATCGAGCGACCGTTGTCGCTCGTCACGAGATTGCCATTCACGTCGCGCACGCCGATGACGATCGTCGTGCAGCTGGGCTCGTTGCTGCCGCCGCCTGGGACACAGCTCCCGGCGACGGACGCGTTGTGCGGCGAGTCGTTGCTCAGCACCGCGATCTGGTTCGGCGCGCCCACGATCTGCGTCGTGAGGCTGGCGGTGCTACCGGCGATCGATGAGTTGTTGGTCGTGATGTAGAAGAGGCACTGGCCGGGCGTGCTCGTCGACTGGACGGTGAACTGCACGCGGCCGTTCACGTCGGTCGCGTTGCCGCCGCCGAGAGAGAACCCGGCGCTCGCGCCCACGGGTACGCCGGTGACGTTGCAGACGTTCGTGCTGCCGGCATCGCGCGTGACCGAGATGACGGTCGTGTTGTCGCTGCTCACGCGGTTGCCGTTCGCGTCGGTGACGTCGACCTGAAGCGTCGAGGTCGACACGTTGTCCGACGCGATCGGGCTCGTCAGGAACGTCGCGACGGTCTTCGATGCCGCGCCGACGCCGCCGCTGCTGATGATGACGTTGCAGCCGGTGAGGCCCGGGGCCGACGCCGAGAGCTGGATGTCACCCGGAGTGTTCGTGCTCGTGACCGTCACGGTGATCAGGCCCGCCGATGGCGACACCGATCCGGTGGGGCTCATCGTCGCGAGCGACGGCGTGACGTTGACGACGCTGATCGCGGGCGTGCTGGCATTCGTGACCGTGTTGCCGTTCGGATCCTTCACCGCGACCGTGGCCGTCGCCACGCCCGCCGAGGTCGCGCCGCCGTTGGCGGTGATGGCCGTCGGCGAGGCGGTGCAGCCGAGCTGCGTCGGCTGACCGAACACCGTGATCGGCGCGCTCCCGGTCGATCCCGGGATGCTCGCGATGACCGTGCACGGCTGCGTCGCCGAGTTCATCGCGGTCGCGGCGAAGAGACCCGCCGCGGTCACGGCACCGCAGCCGCCGAGGACGGTCCACGTCGGCGTCGCGCCCGTCGGAAGGTTCGTGACGGTGAACTGCTGCGTGCTCCCGACCGGCAGCGAGGCCGTCGCGGGAGAGATGAGGAGGCTCAGCGTGGGCTGGGGCGTGGTGTTGACCTGGAAGTAACCCTCGGGATGGAGCATGGTCCCCGTGGGGATCAGGCCCACGTCACCGTAGAACGTGGTCGCGGTGCCCGGAGGCGTGCCCGCCGGGACCGTGAAGTTGTAGATGAAGAATCCGTTCTGACCCGGCTGGACCGCCGTCGTCACCGTCGCGTAGACGGTCGACGAGTACCAGTTCTTCGCGTACGTCGGGTTCGAGGAGACGTTGCAGGTGATCTTGTCGGCGGCGCAGACGAGCAGTCCGACGACCCCGGGCTGCCAGACCTGGCTCCCATCGTTGAAGAAGATGGCCGAGAACTGGCCGGTCTCACCGACGCCCGCGCTGGTGAACGCCGACTCTCCGGAGTAGCTGGAGCTGTATCCCCCGCCGGCGATGGGATTCGCGCTCGCGGCTGTGGAGAGCGTGAGCATGGTGCTGAAGGCCATGAGCAGGCCGAACGCACCGTTGAGGATCTTCCGCATGGACGCACCCCTTCTCACTGATGGCTCGCGCATCTGCTTACCGCGAGGTCAACCGGGATGTTACGCGGCGCCACAGGAGTCGTGCGAGACCTACGCTGTGCCGCGTGCCGGAGCGGTCGTGGGTGCGTCGGCTCTGTGTCTGGGAATGGGACGGCGCTCCGCCGGGCGCGCTCCTGCTGCACGGCATCGGCAACTACGGCCGCTATTGGGATCTCCTCGCCGACGCCGTCGCCGGGCGGGTGCGCCTGGTCGCGCCGGACGCGCGCGGGCACGGCGAGAGCCTGAAGCCTGCCGCCGGCTATGCGCCGACCGACTTCGTGGACGACGCGACCGCGGTCATGGACGCGCGGGGGCTCGCCCGCCCGCTCGTCGTAGGTCATTCGATGGGCGGCTTCCACGCGACCGCGCTCACGCTCGCGCACCCCGACCGCGTCCGTGGGCTCGTGCTCGTCGACGTCGGCCCGCGCGTCGAGGAGGCCGGCGCCTCGCGCGCGCGGCGGCTCTCGCTCGGGCGGCCGGATCGCTTCGCCGACGAGGCCGCGGCGCTCGCGTACCTGCGCGAGACGTCGCCGGGGTACGGCGACGCGGTGTACGAGAACCGCATGCGCTGGCTCTTCGCGCGGAAGGGATCGTCGCTGGTGTGGCGATCGTCGAAGGACGCGCTCGCGAAGATCCTCGACGACGCGAAGGCGAGCGCCGCGGCGGTGTGGGATCGGCTCGGGGAGATCGCGTGTCCGGTGCTCGTGGTGCGCGGGACCCGGTCGCCGTCGTTCGCGGAGTCGACCGCGCGCCGGATGCTCGCGACGCTGAAGGACGCCCGCCTCGTCGAGCTCGACAGCGGACACAACGTCGCGCTCGAGCGCCCGCGGGAGCTCGCCGACGCGGTCGTGCGCTTCTCGCGCGGGATCGGCTGACCGTCGCGCGCGGAGATCGGCTCAGCGCGCCGCGGCGGGGACGCGCGCGAGCTCGCGGTCGAGGAACGACAGCACGCGCCGCGCCCACTCCGCGGGATGGTCGGTGAACGCCTTCACGTGATCGCAGCCGTGCACCATCCAGAGTTGCGTATCCGGATTCGCGCTCGCGGCCTTCAGGTCGGCCCCGTGATGCGCGTACACGGTCCTGTCGGCGTCGCACTGGATGAAGAGCCACGCGCGCTCGGGGTGCGCGCGCACGACCTCGGCCGGCTTCACCGACGCGACGTCCAGGCCGAAGAAGATCCGGCTCACGATCACGATGCCCGGCGTGAACCAGGACGGGAGGCCGGTGTAGTTCGTCCCGACCTCGCTCACGACGGTGTAGCCGTCGGCGTACGCCGAGTCGGTGACGACCGGCCCGATCGTCGGGTCGAGCCCGACGGTCATGATCGCGCTGCCCGCGCCGAGCGATTCGCCGATGACCGCGACGCGGCGGCGGTCGATGCTCGCCTTCGTCGCGGCGAAGTCGATCGCGGCGACGATGTCGCGCGGCTCGTACTGCCCGAGCGAGTACCGGTCGCCCTCGCTCTCGCCGTGGCCGCGCAGATCGAACGTGAGCACCGAGTACCCGGAGGCGAGGAGCAGCTGCGCGACGAGGTCGGGGCGGAACGACGACGCGATGCGGTTCTGCCCGCGGCCGTGGACGAGCACGACCGCGCGGTCCGCGCGCGTCGCGGTATTCGGGAACCACCAGCCCTTCAGCAGCACGCCGTCCGTCGAACGGAAGCTCACCGTCTCGTAGACGGAGGACACGGTGTTGGCCGCCGGAACGAGGGGCTTGCGCTCGAGCTTGGTCACGCCGTCCGCGACGCGGTAGGAGATCGCCCCGTAGGCGAGAAGTCCTAGTACCACCGCCGCCACGAGCACCCAGGGCCCGAAACGGCGCACCTTTCGCACGCCACGACGCTAGCAGGCGGCGGTCCCCCTAACGGGGGAGAGGCCTCGCTCGTTCCCCACACCAGAGACCCGAAAAAGGGAGGCAGTCGCCACATGCTGGAACGTCTACTCGAGCTGCTGCTCCACGCGAAGTCCGGCGTCCTCGCGGGCGTGTTCCTCGTCGGCACGACCGGAGCGCTCGTGACCGCGACGGTGCAGAACGGCGTCACCACCATCACCCTCACCGAGGCGAGCCCGAGCCCGTCCGCATCCGCGAGCGCGAGCCCGACCGCCTCGCCCACCGCTTCCCCGACGGCATCGCCGACCGCGTCGCCCTCTTCATCTCCTTCCGCCTCCCCGTCGGCGTCTCCGTCGGCTTCCCCGTCGGCCTCGGCGGGCGCGTGCGCCGACCAGGCACACGCCGCCTCCAACGCGGTGAAGACCGTGAACAGCGCCTTCGCGCGGTTCCACGGCGACCTCTCGCACCGCCGCGAGGGCGTGCGGAGCGACTCGGCGCGCCAGACCATCGAGAACGCCGACAAGCTCCTCAAGCAGATCCGTGAGAACGCCGTGCAGGCGATCCACGCCACGAGCACCTGCGCGAAGCACGAGAACGAGGACACGAACGAGGGTCAGAACGACAACCAGGACCAGGACAACAACGACGAGCACGGCGGCAAGAAGAGCCACGCTCAGGGCAACTTCCTGATCGTCCTCCTCGGCAACTTGTTCGGCTCGAACCAGACCACCACGACCACCGCGAGCCCGACGCCGACCGCCACGGCGACCCCGAGCGCCACGGCGACGCCGACCGCCACGGCGACCCCGAGCGCGTCACCCTCCACGGGCACGACGTTCACCGGGACCGACCCCAAGGCGATCGCGGACCAGGCCGTGGCCGCGATGAAGCTCGTGTTCGACGACGCGGTCGCGCAGCTCCCGGTCCCGACCGCCTCGGCGAGCCCCCGCCCGGACCGCACCTCCGGTGGCGAGCACGGTGACTCCAAGTCCAAGGGTGGCTCCAAGGGCGGCGAGCACGGCAGCGGAGGCCGCGACTAACACAGTCCCTATCCCATCTCCATCCCCCTGCGTCGAGCGGCCCGCCCCTCCGTCGGCGGGCCGCTTCGTTCGTCCGCGGATCCCGCGCGAGGCCTCCGAGCTCATCGCGCCCGCAGCCTCGCGCGCGCGTCGCTTTTTGACCATCTGATGGTAAATTTCTTACCACCACATGGCCGCGCCGGTGCTGTTCCCGCGCCACCTCGAGCCCTCTCTCCGAGAGGCGCTCGCGGACACGCCCGCGATCGTCCTGGTCGGCGCGCGCCAAACGGGTAAGAGCACCCTGGTCCGAGCGTTGATCGGCACACGATTTCGCGCCGACTACGTCACGTTCGACGACCTCAACGCCCGGGCCGCAGCGCGCGCCGATCCAGCCGGCTTCCTAGCGGGCCACGCGGGACCGGTCATCCTCGACGAGGTCCAGCACGTCCCCGAGCTGTTCCCGCAGATCAAGCTGCGTGTCGACACAGATCGCCGTGCCGGGATGTTCGTGTTGACCGGCTCCGCGAACGTGCTCCTGCTCCCCACGATCTCGGAGTCGCTCGCTGGTCGCAGCGAGCATTTCACGCTTTGGCCACTCTCGCAGGGCGAGCTCGCGAGCAAACGGGAAAGCTTCGTCGACGCCCTCTTCGCGGAGCGGCTCCGAAGCGCGGAGGAACATTCGGACATCCGGGGCGACGTGCTTCGAAGGGCTCTGCGCGGAGGCTACCCGGAGATCATCCGTCGGACGAGCGCGGATCGTCGTTCCGCCTGGTTCCGGTCCTACACGACGACGATCCTGCAGCGCGACATCCGAGATCTTACGCAGATCGGCCAGCCGCAAGAGCTCAGCCGGCTCCTCGCGATCGTCGCTGCCCGCGTGGGGTCACCGCTCAATGTCCTCGACATCTCGCGCGCGCTCGGGTTGCCCCATGTGACCGTTCGGCGCTACCTCACGATCCTCGAACGGCTGTACTTCATTTATCGGGTTCCCGGCTGGTCGGGTGGCCTCAATGCTCGGGTCACCCACCATCCGAAGGCCTATCTACCGGATTCCGGCTTGCTCGGCCATCTGATGGGCGTGGCGCTACCCCGTTTCGAGCGTGATCCGACTTTGGCTGGGTCGCTGGTGGAGAATTTCGTCGTCGGAGAGATCGAGCGTCAGCGCGAGTGGAATAGGAGCCCTACGACCACCTACCACTTCCGGGACGCGACGAATGAGGTCGACGTCGTCCTCGAGCGGCCCGATGGTGCGGTTGTGGGTATCGAGGTGAAGGCGGCGTCGAGCGTCGGCAGCGCCGACTTCAAGGGACTACGCGCGCTCGCGATCCGCGCAGGCAAGAGGTTTCATCGCGGGGTTGTCCTGTACACGGGCGCGCGCACGGTGCCGTTCGCGCGGAACCTCCACGCCGTGCCGCTGAGCGCGCTCTGGCGCCTCTGAAGGGTCCCGAGGCGCTACACGGCCGGCCGACGCCGGATGAGACCCGTCGCCCCCAGGACGGCGACCGCGGCGGTGAGCGCGAGCCACACGAGACCGAGGACGAGGTCCGAGGCGCGCGCGTGCACCAGCGAGGGGAAGAGGATCGCGGGATCGGGGCGCACGACGCGCGCGAGGAACGCGAAGAGCGCGCCTTCCGAGCCGCTGCTCCGGATGTCGAGCGCGAGGTCGTAGCGGATGTTCGGGAGCACCGCGTACACGTAAGCGACGAAGAGCGAGTACGCCGCGAGCACCCACGCGACGCCCTCCGCGACGGGACGCGCGGGGCCGAGCCCGCCGATGCGCTCGACGCCCGCCGCGAGGAGGACGACGAGGAACGGCAGGCCGCCGAGAAGGTAGCGCGACGGCGGCGAGCCGTCGGCCCACCAGTAGGCGATGTCCGACACGTACGCGAAGTACGCGAGCCACCCCAGGCCGAGCGCCGCGAGCTCCGCGCCGCGCGCGCGTCGCAGCAGCGGCACGAGGCCGAGCGCGGCGACGAGGTACAGCGGCGTGCGCGGGATGAGCCCGAAGACGCGGTCGAAGAGCAGCCCGAGCGCGCCGATCTGCGGCGTGAACGCGAGGACCTGCTGCTGGTCGCGGATGAGGTAGTAGCCGGCGTTCGGGACGAACACGCCGAACATGCGCCAGTCCACGAACGACAGGAGCAGCACGAGCGCGACGAAGGGACCGGCACCCGCGACGGCGCGGCGCGCGAGGAGCGACGGCGTCGCGGGCCGCGCCGGACGGAGCGCGCAGTACGCGACGACCAGGCCGACGCCGACGGCGATGAGCCACGCGCGGGTGGAGAGCCACGGCAGCGCGCCCACGCACGCGCTCGCGAGCGCGAGGCGCCCAAGGCTCGTCGCGCGACCCGCGCGCAGGAGCCGCGCCGCGACGAGGAACGCGAGCGCGACGGGGAGCTCGGGATAGATCTGCGTCGTGTACGTGAGGAGCGGGTGCGCGAGCGCGGCGCCCGCGACGCCGAGGAGCGCCGCCCGGTGCGCGACGCGCAGGTCGCGGCAGGCGAGGTACAGCTGCGCGACGAGCGCCGCGCCGACGAAGCAGAGCAGCACGAGGACGCCGGTCCGACCGGCGATCGCGAACGGGAGCGTCGCGAGGAGCGGGAGGCCGAGGTCGCGGATCGGGAACTGCGACGCGCCGACGTCGATGATGTGGCGGTCCGGCAGGACGTCCGGGTAGTAGGCCCGGTAGATCTGGCTGTCGTACGCGGCCCGCAGATCGAGGCCGTGGCCGGCGAGCAGGCTCTGCACGATCACGAGGTAGTGCGGCTCGTCGGACGCGGTCGGCATCACCGCGCGGTGGTACGGCAGCAGCGCGAGGAACGGCACGAGCAGCACCGCGGCGAGGAGCCACGCGACACGGCGATCCTCGAGGTTCGCGACGACGTGCCAGAGCCCCTCGAGCGCGTGCACCGTCCAGGCGCCGAGCGCCGCGAGGTAGATCGCGCCGAGGATCGCCGGGCGCGGCTCGAGGTCGCGCGACTGGACGAAGAGGAGCAGCGGGACGACCGCGTAGAGCGCGTGGTGGCGCGCGAGGAAGGCGTCGCGGCGCTCCGCCGCGAGCGCGCGCGCGACGAGCGCGGTGCCGATGGCGGCGATGACGAGCGCGAAGGGCAGGTACTTGCGCGCGATCGACGCGGGGACCTCGCCGCCCGCGCCGACCCACGGCTGGAAGACCGCGACGAGCGTGAGCGCGAGCGCGCCGAGATTGAGGAGCGCGAAGCGGAGCTCGCCGCGCGTCATGCGCGCGCCCTCCGCCAGCCGCTCCACGCGAGCGCGGCGAGGAGCACGAGGCCGGGGATGAGGCGGAGGTACGCGCCGACCCACCAGTCCGGCGTCACCGGCTGGAACGAGGGAAGCCACGCGAGCGGATCGAGGCCGAGGGCGGTCTCGAGCAGCCCCCGCGGCTTGTCTTCGAACGCGGTGTTCAGCGCGGCGCTCGGCACGGCGAGGAGGAACGCGGTCGCGAGCGCGCTCGTCGCGACGAGCACCGCGGCGACGGCGCGCAGCGCGGGCGGTCGCGCCGCGGCGAGGCCGAAGGCGACGAAGGGTGCGGCGAGCGGCAGGACGTCAACCACGTATCGGTTCGGCGGAGCGTAGCCGCCCTCCCAGAGGCGGAAGAGCGAGAGCAGCACGAGGCTGGCGGCGGCCGCGGCCGCGCCGGGCAGGAGGCGCGCGCGCTCGGCCCGGAGCGCCGGCGCGGCGCCGAGGGCCGCGAGCAGGAGCCAGGGCGAGGTGCCGGCGACGCCGAAGACGCGGTCGAAGAGGATCGCGGGCAGGCCGATCCAGAAGCGGAAGGTCCAGGTGGGCTCGGACTGGATCGTCTGCGCCGCGGCGGTGCCGTACAGGTATCCCGCGTACGGCAGCGGCACGCCGAACGTCGCGAGCGAGACGAGCGCCGCGGCGGCGACGAGCGCCGCGGCGCCGAGGGCGAAGCGGACGATGGCCGCACGCGGCCAGGCGCGCAGGAACGGGAGGAGCGCGACGAGCACGAGCCCGTCGCGCGGATTGAGGAACGCGGTCGCTCCGAGGAGGGCCCCCGCGAGCGCGGGGCGCCGCACGCGTGCGGTGAACGCGAGCCGGTATCCGGTCGCGACGAGCGCGGCGCCGACCGCGTTCGGGTACACGTGCACCGCGGCGAGCGCGAGCGGCGCGCAGAACGCGACGAGCGCCCACGTCGCGCGCGCGACGCGGCGGTCGCGCACGGTCTCGCCGAGGAGCAGCCAGGTCTGCGTGGCGGTCCACGCGGCGAAGAGCGCGACGACGAGCGTCGCGCCGACCTCGCCGCCGATCACCCACCCCGGCGCGAGGAGCGCCGGCAGCGCGTAGCCCTGCAGGAGGCGCGGTCCCGCGGGCGCGTCGGCGACGTGCGTCGCGGCGTCCACCGGCTGCGGCCGCACGGCGAGGAGCTCGAAGAAGCGATCCGGATCGATCGTCGCGTCGAGCGACCCGTGCGCGAGCTTCTCCGACGAGAGCAGGTAGAAGACCTGATCGCCGAACGGGAGCGACGCGGCCACGCGCCAGCCCGCGAGCGGCGCGTAGAACGCGAGGCAGAGGGCGAACACGAAGAGCGGCGGCGCGCCGAAGCGGACCGTCCACCACGCCGCGGGCACGAGGCGCAGGGCGACCGCGACGACGAGGACGAGCCCGACGGTGTCGCGCGGATCGCCGCCGAGCGCGAGCAGGAAGATCGCGGCGAAGAGCGCGAGCGAGCTGATGGCGTCGTGACGCAGGGCGCGGCGCGGATCGCCGCCGAGGCGGCCGGCCGCGATGCCGAGCGCCGTGCCGGCGAGCGCGGCGAAGGGGATGCCGACGCGGACCGCGCTCGCGACCCAGGGATCGCCGAGCTCGTCCGAGAGCCACGGCTGCTCGAGCGCGCGCCACGACATGAGGGCGAGGACGACGCCGAAGGCGGCGTGGACGAGCGCAGTCACGGCCGAAGTGTCCGCTAACCGGCCGGGCACGTAACGGCGGCCCGTTCGTTCGTTCTCTGGATGCCGGGTGGACACCGAGCTGGCCGCCCGCTCGTCCTAGACTGCGGCCGACCGGGCGGGTCTCGGCACAGCACTCATTTGAGGTAAGGGAGCGATCACGTGCAACGACACCTGGCGGCGGGCGCCGCCCTCCTCCTCCTCGCGACGGCCTGCACGCCGCAGCAACTCAGCAACCTCGCGAGCAGCTCTCCGCTCGGTGTGCCAAGCTCGAGCGTCGCCGCGAGCCCAAGCGCCACGGCGACATCCACGCTCGCCGCGGCGAGCCCGAGCCCGAGCGCGTCCGCATCGGCGAGCCCGAGCGCCACGGCCACGACGGCGGCGACGGCCACGCCGACGCAGGCAGCAACCCTCGCACCGACGCCCGTGCGCACCGTCGCGCCGGTCCCGACGGTCGCACCGACGCCAACGCCAGCTCCGACGCCGACACCAACGCCGACGCCCGCCGCGGGCGTGCCGGGCGGGCTGCCGCCGGCCACCGGTCCTGTCCCACCGAGCTTCACGCGCTACGGCGGATATGTCGTCGACGCTTCGACGGGCGCGCCGATCCAAGGCGTGTGCGTGTACTCCGGTCCGCCGGCGGGCTGCCCGATCCAAGGCACCGCCCGTACCGACGCGAGCGGCTACTTCGCGATCGATTACCCGACCAACGCGTACCTCTGGAACTTCGAGCACCCCGCCTACCGCGGTCTGCTGAACCAGACGATCACCGGCACAGGGCAGACGTTCCGGTTGACACACCTGTAGTAATCACACGCGCCGCTGCAGATACGGGAGAAGCGCCGGGTAACCGGCGCTTCTTTCCTATTGACGTCGCCCTACGATGGAAACGATGAATGCCGAGCTACTCGCGATCTTGGCGTGTCCGTTCGAGCATCACGCACCGCTTCGCGAGGAGCGCGATTCCTTGGTCTGCACGCAATGCGAGCGACGGTTCCCGATCAGGGACGACGTCCCGGTGTTGCTCATCGACGAGGCATTGCCTGTCGCTACCGACCCCCAGCCGCGCGGCTAGCGCGACGGTCGAAGCGGGATGTCGGGCACGTAGTAGACGCCGGCGCGCGACGGGACCTTGATCTCCGCCACGAAGTACCCAGCCTTCAGGAACTTGATGTCCCACTGCTGTCCGATCGAGACGGTGAGCTCCCAGTTCCCCTGCGCATCCGTGTACACGACGGTGTTGCCGATGCAGGTGTTGAGGCCCGGCGCGACGCACACCGATGGCACGCCGCGTCCGGTCCGCGCGTCGACGACGCGGCCGCGAAGGGTCATCAGCGTCGAGGGATCGACGGTCGGACTCGGTGTCGGAACGAGCGTCGGTGACGGCGACGCGGTCCTCGTACCGCCGCCCGATCCCGTTCCACTCCCGGTGCCCCCGCCGGAGCCACCACCGGAGCCGCCGGCCCCGGCGCCGCCGGTCGCGCCGCCCGGTTTGCCCGTAGGCGCGACCGTCGCCGCGGGCGACGCCGATGGCTCCTCGGCGGTCGGCGCCGGGCTCGCCTGCACGACCACGGGCAGGTTCGTCGAACGGCCACGCAGCGGCGGATACGTCGGCGCGGCCGCGCCCGCGGCGACGGGCGATCCGCCACCGGCGAGATCGTCCGGGTTCGTCGCCGGCTCCGTGATCAGGAGGAACGCGAGCAGGAGCGCGGTCGCCGCGATCGCCGCGAGCAGCCAGAGGCGCCGCGAGCGCGGCTTCACGAGGGGGACGACGGACATCTCGGCGCGCGGATCGACACGAGGACGGCGTGCGACGCGTAGCGCGCGGCCGTAACGCACGAGCATCTCGCGAGCGAACCGCGCGTCCGCGGGATCGAGGCTCACGCCACGAAGACGCAGACGCGCGGCGGCCCACGCGCCGTCGCGCATGCTGCCGCGCCGCCGCGCGAGGCGGAGCGCGCCGAGACGGAGCGCGAGGCGGTCGTCGGTCGTCATCAGCGGGCGGGAATGAGCGCGACGGCGACGGCCTTGCTCGGGGCGTTCGAGATCACGTCCAGCTCCTGCGTGTAGTAGCCGGCGCGCTTGAACTCCAGATGCCAGAGCTGGCCGATGGAGAGGCGCAGCCGCGCGTGGCCGAAGGCGTCGGTGATCGCCGCGTTGGCGCACGTCGTGAGGCCGTCGACGACGCACACACCCGGAAGGCCGATCCGCGTGCTCGCATCGGTCACCGTGATCTCGAGGACCATCACCGTCACGGGGACCGTGGGTGTCGGTGTCGGCGCGGGTGTTGCCGTCGACACGCCCGGACCCGAGCCACCACCTGTCCCGGCGCCGGTGCCGCCGCCCAAGCCACCGCCGGAGCCGCCGGTGCCGGCCCCGCCGGCGCCCGGCGCGGGGAGCCTCGGGGCGTTGATCGGTTCCTCGAGATCAGGGGTCGGCCCCGGAGGCGGCGTCGCAGGGCGCGTCACGACCGGCACGACGACCACGAGCTCCTGTGACCGGCCACGGAGCGGCGACGCCGTCGGCAGGGCGATGCCGGCGGCGGGAGTGCCGCCACCGGCGGCCTGTTCGTCCGCAGGGCCGGCGGGACCGCGGGAGACGAAGAGCGTGACGATGAGAGCGACGAGCCCCGCGACGACCACGAGCCCCTGGAGGAGCCGGCGCGAGCGCGGCTTCCCGTCGTCGAACGTAAGCACCGCGAGCTCGTGACCGGTCTCGTGATCGCGGCGTGCGCGCGCGACGCGAACGGCGCGGCCGAAGCGAACGAGCGCGTCACGCGCGAATCGCGCGTCGCCGGTCTCCAGCCGGACGCCTTCGAGGCGAAGGCGCGCCGCGGCCCATGCGGCTTCACGGAGGCTGCGGTGCTGCCGCGCGAGACGCAGCAGGCCGACGCGGAGCGCGACGCGATCGTCCATCAGTAGAAGAGGTACACGTCGAACGTGACGGTGTTTCCGGGCGCGCCCGGCAGCAGCTCGTGCTCGTTGCGTATCGTCGCGCCCTTGTACACACCGGCGGTCAGCTGCTCCGTGGCCTTCTTCGACAGGAGATCGCCGCTCGCCGGGTCCGCATGAACGCCGTAGGCGATGACGATCGCCACCTTCCGTCCCGGCGCGAGCGTTTGCACCGTCTTCTGCGCGACGTCGGCGATGCGCTGCTGCTCCGTGGCGACCGCGGCCGCGCTACCGGCGAGCAGCGTCGCGCCGTCGACGTTGATGGAGAACGACACGTCCTTCGGATCGATGCCGGGTGTCGTCTGGTTCGAGGCCGCGCTCGCGGCGGTGTTCGCCGCGAGGAAGAGCGCGAAGAGCCCAAGGAGGATGTCGGCCCAGAGCCAACCGACGATGTTGAGCGACGTGCCGCGCCCGAAGTCGCGCATCTAGCGTTTGGGCGCTCGTTCGCCCCCGAGCGCCTCCGCGGCGCGCGCGAGCTCGCTTGCGGCCCGGCGAAGATCGGCCACCGCGCCTTCCATGTCGAAGAGACGCTGCTCGCGCTCCATCGCGCGCTCGTAGATGCGCCGCTCCTCCGCGACCATCTGATCGAGGAGCGCGGGGTCCGGCAGATCGGCGTCCGCCGTCGAGAGGCTCAGCGTGTGCGCGAGCAGGCCGCGGATCTCGGATTCCTTCAGCAGCACCTTCGTGCGCATCGCGACGTCGCGCACGTCGATGCGGAAGTGGATGAGCAGGCTCAGGACGATGAGCAGGCCGATGAGGCTCGCGTCGATGATCGCGAGCGTGGAGAACTTGAGGAATCCGACGAGCCCTTCGAAGCCCTCCTGCCAGAGCAGCAGGAACGGGCGGGTGACGAGATCCGGATTCCGGCCCAGGAGCGTCGCGTATGCGTCGGTCGCGATCGAGAGGCCATACCAGGTGACGGCGATGGGCGCGAACACGAGGACGTTGCGCGCGACCTCGATGAAGCCCCAAACCGGCGAGCGGCTGAAGACGAGCAGCTCGGCGAGGCCCCGGGGGTCGATCGCGCCGGCGTAGCCCTGGACGTCCTCGCGGCGGTCCTCGCGGACAGCGATACCGAGCCGCCCGATGAGCTCGGCGAGCGCGGTGTCGCGCTGGGCGACGACCCGCGACAGGTCGGCCAGCTGATCCGCGGTGTGGTCGCGCTCGGTCGAGCGAGCGTCTGCCGTGGCGAGTGCCCTCACGTGGAAAGCCTAACGGCAATGTCCCGCGAAACGTGCGTGTCCGGCGGTCAGAAGCGGAACAGGAGCTACGGGCCGCCGCTCGGGGCCGAGGGCGCCGGTGCGGCCGACCCAGACGGCGAGGGCGACGGGGATAGCACTGGCGTGGACGCGGGTTCGTTCGGCAAGTCACGCGAGCTGCCGCTCCACCCCACCACGCTCCCGGCCCTGCGCGCCTCTCTCGCCCGGCGCGACCGGCTCCATCCAAAGCCCGCCGCAGCGAGCCTGTTCATCTCGACCGCCGGCACCCGTCGGTCACGCCGATCCTGCGCACACGTATTGGTACCTGTCATCCGAATCGCTCTGGTCCAGAGCACATGCCTCGTCGGTCTGAGGCGGAGCCTCGTTGGGAAAGGGGGATCCGTCGCACGCGCAGCGTCTGATGCTCAGGCGCTTGGTTTCTCCACCGGTGTAGAGGTCGGGCGGATCGGTTCCTTGACCCGCCTCGACAGTTCGATGAACTGGCGCTCGACAACGCGGTAGAAGATGTACGCGACGACGATCGCCACTGCGAAGCGCCCGACGATGATCGCCGCCCCCTGCCAGGTCCCCGGCGTCAGGCCCAGCCGTAGCAGAAGTTGCTTCGTCGCGACGATGACCGGCTCCTGTGTGAGATAGAGGCTGTAGCTGAAGAGGCCCACACCGGCCAAGGCACGGGCGGAGGCAATGCGCCCCAGGACTCCGCTTCGCTCGAGGCGCACGGCGACGTTAACCCAGAGGAAGAAGGCGAGACCGAATACCGCATCGCCGAAGACGCGCGCCGGCGGATCCTGCGGCGACAGATTGACAAAGACCGCGACGATCGTCGTCGCGGCCGCGACACGCGCCGAGCGGCACCACTGCGGGAGGCGGACGAGTCCGAAGTACGCCTCCACCGCGAGCGCGCCAAGGGTCCATTCGATCCAGCGCGACGGTCCGAGGCCCACCCAATGGTCGCCGAACGGCGTCGGCGTCAGGAGCGGCGCGGTCCGCCAAGCGAGGCTGATCGCAGTAACGGCACCGAGCGTCCATGTCCACCCCAGGCGCGGCCGCACGATGAGCAACACGAAGTACAGGATGTAGAGCTGCTCCTCGAGCGCGATTGTCCAGAAGGGGCCGTTGCCGACGGCTTGGCTCGCGTTGTTCGTGTTCTGCACGAGCAGCAAGAGCGATGCGACGTCCCCAGCCATGTCGGAGAACGCCCCGTACCCGAACGCGCCGGCGCCGGTCCCATGCGCAAGCAGGCCGAAGACGACGAAGAGCCCGGCGAGCGATGCGAGCAGCGCGGCCACGTACGGCGGGTAGAGTCGGGTGAGGCGCCGTCGCCAAAAAGTCACGAAGTCGCGCGTGTCCGGTCGGCGCGCCCAGCGCAGGTGGATGCAGAAGCCTGATATGACGAGGAACAGCCCGACGCCGAAATGACCGAAGTCGCTGACCTGCGTGACGATTTGTGGAAGAGCTGATTCAGGGTTCGCAGCACCTCTCACAAGGGTGGAGCTCCACGAGAACGGCAGGTGGGTCACGAGCACGGCGAGGACAGCGACTCCCCGGAGGAGATCGATCGCCAGCAGGCGACCCCCCCCCCGTCCGATCCGTCACAGCGATTCTGAAAGGCACGGCCATGGCGCGCCTTCGCTCAGCGGGGCGCGATGCCGCTACCAAGCGCATCATGCGATGCAGACTCTACCCGTGCCGCATTTGCGCGAGACGGCGATAGACGTACCTCCGGAGCACGTGGGGCGGCGTGGAGGGCGCCAGCGCCAGCATGCGTCCAGACCACTGCCTAACGGCAATGTCCCGCGAAACGTGCGTGTCCGGCGGTCAGAAGCGGATCGGAGCTACGGGCTGGCGCTCGGGGCCGCCGTCGCCGAGGGCGCAGGCGCGGCCGAACCTGACGGGGACGGCGAGAGCGACGGGGATGGCGACGGCGTGGGCGGCGGGTTCTTGAGCGGCGGGCACTCCGCTCCCGCGCTCGGAGTGAGCTGGACGTCCATCTGGTAGCCCTTGGGCGTCACCTGCGTCGACTGGTAGCTCTTCGCGCAGATGAGCACCGGCGCATTCCGCGCGGGATACGGTCCGACGACCATCTGGCCGGAACTCGTTCCCTTCCCGATCTGCGTGTCGTCCGGCTGGCGCGCCTCCGGCGTGTCGACACCCTTTCCCGTCGTGGCGTCGTTCACCTGGAAGGTGATCGTGAGCGGCTCGATGCGCAGCTCGGTCGCATCCGCGGCGACGGGATGGCGCCCGTAGTACTTCTGCTGCGTGTCGAGCCGCGCGCCGCGCGGGAGGTTGTCGAGCGCGTACCGGCCGTCGTCGTCCGTGACGGTCGAGCGGCTCCCGTAGCTCACGGTCACGCCGGGAACGGGCGAGCCGGTCGTGTCGTCGACGATCCGTCCGCGCGCGTCGACGCGGTTGAGCTGTCCGCCGATGAGCGTGCCGAGCAGGAGGATCGCGAAGGGCACGACGAGCGCGCGGCGGTGCCAGTGCGGCTGGTCCATGGGCATGAATACAGTACCGCCCGTGGGCCGACCCATCCTCGTCATCGGCGCGGCGGGCCTCGTGGGGCGCCACGTCGTCGCGGCGCTCGCGGGCCGCGAAGTCGTCGCGACGTTCCACCGCGATCCGGTCCCGGACGGCGTGTCCCTCGACATCACCGACGCGGCCGCGGTGCGCGCGTTGGTGGATCGGAGCGGACCGTCGGCGATCGTGCTGGCGGCGGCGGATCCCTACGTCGAGAGATGCGAGCGCGAGCCCGCCGCGACCCGTCGCGTGAACGTCGAGGCCGCCCTGGCCGTGCGTGACGCGGCCGCCGAGGTCGACGCGACACTCGTCGTGTTCTCGAGCGAGTACGTCTTCGACGGGACGAAGGGCACGTACATCGAGGACGACGCCGTCGCGCCGCTGAATGAGTACGGGCGGCAGAAGGTCGACCTCGAGCGCATTGCTCGCACCGTGCCCCGACATCTCGTCCTGCGCATCTCGGGCGTATTCGGGAAGGAGCCGCGACGAAAGAGCTTCGTGTGGCAGCTCGTCGACCGGCTGCGCTCGGGCGGCACGTTCGACGTTCCATCAGACCAGCTCATCACGCCGACGGATGCGTCTTCGCTCGCGCACGTCGTCGTCGAGCTTCTCGACCGGGGAGCGAGCGGGACGTTCCACGCCGCCGGTCCCGATGTGCTGTCGCGGATCGACTTCGCGCACACGGTCGCGCGCGCGTTCGCGCTGCCGATCGATCGCATCGTCGCGAGACCGACCGCGGAGCTCGGCCTCCTCGCGCGCCGACCGGAGCGCGCGGGACTCGGCGACGCGAAGCTACGTGCGCTCCTCGGACACGGCCTCGCGCGACCGGCGGACGCGCTCGCGGCGCTCGCGCAGACCGTGCAGGCCTAGCGCCAGTCGTACAGCTTCGCGAGCTCCGGGTCGCTCGGGTCGAGCCGCAGCTCCTCCGCCGGGTCGTAGGTGCGGGACGCGAGATACAGCATGCGGATCGGACCGTGGACGACCTTGTAGCCGTGCGCCACGCCGGCGGGGATCTTCAAGACGAAGCCCTGATCGGAGCGCTCCCCCATCCGGTATTCGGCGACCTGGTCGCGGGTCGGCGAGCCGTCACGCCGATCGAGCAGCCCGACCCGCAGGTCGCCTTCGATGACCCACCACCAGTCCACCTGCGTCGGATGCAGGTGCCACGCGACCAGACCCGCGCGGCGCAGCGCGGTGGACACCTGGGCGACGCCGGGATCGCTGAAGAACGGATCCGTCGAAAGGCGAGCGAGCTCGAGGAAGAAGCCGCGCTCGTCCTCGTGCCGAACGAGCCGCTTGACCTCCACGCCCGCGATCACGCTACTTGCCCTGGATCCGGCGCATGCCGTCGATCGCCTCGGGCAGCTCCGGCTGGATGGCCAGCGAGCGCTCGAACCATGCGCGCGCCTCGCCGTAGTTCTTCGCCTGCTCGAACTGGAAGCCGAGGCGCCACGGGACGAGCGCGTACCAGTCGACGATGAACCGCTCGAAGCTCTCGCGATCCACGCTGTCGAGCGATGGAACGCGGTACGACGCCATGAGCTTCTCGTTGTCGGCCTTGACGGCGTTCAGATCGAGCTCGGCGTCGGGGCCGATGACGGGCAGCAGCAGGCCACGACCGTACGTGCCGTAGACGCCGGCGAACGTCTGCCCCTGCTGCTCGCCCGTGAGCGCGAACGTGCGTCCGGGGTTCGCCTGCATGAACGCCTTCAGGCCGTCGGGCTGATCGAATCGGGCGAGCGGGATGTTGAGGTCCGGATGGCGCAGCTTCAGCTCGCGCTGGTACCAGTCGAACGGCAGCAGCGGGATCGCGACCATCGTGACGTCCGGGCGGACGTGCTCGACCCCCTGCACGTAGGCGAGCGTGAGCACGACGTGATCGCCGCCCGCGAGCAGGACCGTGTTCTCTCGCGCCGTCGCGAGGATGTCCATCGCGAAGTCGTGCGCCACGTGGTCGTTGCTGCGATCGACGATGCGGTACGTGACGGCCAGCTCCACCGCCGCGACGCCGAGGGCGATGGCGGCGACCGCGCGCGGCAGCCAGCGCGGCGTCGAGCCCAGGCGGCGCCTCGCCAGGTCGACGACGAAGGCCAGACCGAGCGCCGCGAGCGGCGCGAGGACGACCTGCGGCAAGAGGTAGAAGCGCTGGAGCACGAAGCGCGCGGTCGCGTCCTGCACGTTCGCGTTCGCGTACGTGAGAAAGACCGGCCCCGTCACGGCGAACATCGCGAGCGAGGCCCAGAAATACCAGCGAGCCCGCCGCCACGCGTGGAGGAAGCCCAGCGTCACGAGGACGGCGAGCGCCGGATTCACGTGCTTCGCGAAGTCCGCGAGCCGATCGATCCCCGTCCCGCCCTGATACGCGGCGTACGGGATCAGTTGCCCTGTTCCGTAGTCGAGGCGCAGGAACTGCCGCACGAGATCGCCCAGGGATTGGACGCCGCCCCAGTTCATGATCTCGTGCCGTCCCGCGGCGATCGGGATGTACGCGTACGGGATCACCGCCGCGAGCAGCGAGACACCCACCGCCTGCCAGAAGAAGGCCGCGCGGCCACGCAGCTCGTGCCGACGATCGAGGACGATGACCGCGTATCCAGGGATGAGCAGCGTGATCGTCTGGTGATTCGCCACTCCGAGGCCGAACGCCGCCGCGGCGGCGAAGAGGGGCCATCGCGTCGTGGGGCGCTCGTGCCACACGACCAGGAAGTACAGGACGAGGAGCGCGAGCAGGTCGTTCAACGGGAACGCCTCGACCACGAGCGACCACTTCCAGAAGAGCGCACCGAACGCGAGCACCAGCGCTCCCGCCGCCGACGCGAGCATGCTTCGCGTCAGGCGCTCGGCGATGAGGAAGACCACGCTCACGGTCGCGGCATGCGCGACGGCCGATACGAGGTTCACGCGGAACGGCAGCGGTCCCAGCGGCACGAGCCCGAAGAGCGCTCCGATCATCGTGAGGAGCGGGTACCCCGGCGGGTGCGCGACGCCCCCCGTGAGGGCGACCGTCACGAACTCCGGCGAGTCGCCGGGGAAGATGTCCCGGCTCGCGGTGAGGACGAACACGACGAGCGCGAGCGCGCCGACGGCGAGTGCCGCCATCCAGCCTCGCCGGCGGACCGCCGGCGGCTCCGCGGGCGCCTGGCGCGCGGCACGGTCGCGCGGGGGAGCGGTCGGCCGCGGCGGCTGCGCCGACGCACGCGCGGCGCGCCGCTTCGCTCGTGTACGGGCCATCGCGAGGACGATACTTCCCCGAATGCGCATCGCCGACCGGCTGCGGCAGCCGGGCCCGATCTTCTCGTTCGAGTTCTTCCCGCCCAAGACGCCCGAGGCCGAGGCGCGCCTGTACGCGACCGCCGCCGAGCTCGCGGCCCTGCGACCGGCGTTCGTCTCGGTCACCTACGGCGCCGGCGGCAGCACGCGCGACCTCACGATCGACCTCGTGACGCGGATCAAGAAAGAGATCGGCATCGAGACGATGGCGCATCTCACCTGTGTCGGCCACTCCCGGGAGGAGCTCGCGCACGTCCTGGACCGGCTCGCCGCGGCTGGCATCGAAAACGTGCTCGCCCTCCGCGGCGATCCGCCAAAGGGGCAGGACCACTTCGTGCGCCCGGAGGGTGGCTTCGGCTACGCGCAGGAGCTCACGCGGTTCGTGAAGGCGAGCTACCCGTTCTGCGTAGGCGGCGCCGCGTATCCCGAGAAGCACGTCGAGGCGCCGGACCTCGAGACCGATCTGCGGCACCTGAAGGAGAAGGTCGAGAGTGGCTCCGAGTTCTTGATCACGCAGCTCTTCTTCGACCCCGATGACTACTTCCGCTTCGTGGAGCGCGCTCGCGCGGTCGGCATCGAGGTACCGATCATTCCGGGGATCATGCCCGTGACGAACGTCGCGCAGATCCATCGCTTCACCACGATGTGCGGTGCGCGCATCCCCCCGTCGCTTCGCGATCTCCTCGACCGGGTGAAGGACGACGACACCGCGGTCATCGCCGTCGGCGTCGAATGGGCCTCGGACCAGTGCCGGCGCCTGCTCGCGGGCGGAGCGCCGGGTGTCCATTTCTACACGCTGAACCGGTCACACTCGTCGCAGATGGTGCTGCAGAACCTGTACGGGAACGGAGCGCTCGCCCGCACATGAGGCTGCTCGTCACGGGTGGCGCCGGCTTCATCGGCTCGAACTTCATCCGCCGGTGGCTCGCGAGCCATGCGACGGACGAGGTCGTGAACGTTGACCTGCTCACGTATGCGGGCGACCGCACGTCGCTCGCCGATGTCGAGGCCGCGTACCCCGCGCGCTACGCCTTCATCCGCGCCGACATCGCGGATCCGAGCGCGATGCGCGAGGTCTTCGCGTCGCGCCGTCCAACGGTCGTCGTGAACTTCGCGGCCGAGTCGCACAACAGCCGCGCCGTGCTCGATCCCGGCGCGTTCGTCCGCACGAACGTCGTGGGTACGCAGACGCTCCTCGAGGCCGCGCGCACGGCCGGCGTGCAACGCTTCCATCACATCTCCACCTGCGAGGTGTACGGCGATCTCGCGCTCGACAGCGCGGAGCGCTTCCGCGAGGACTCCCCGTACCGGCCACGCACCCCGTACAACGCCTCGAAGGCCGCCGCGGACCACCTGGTCCGCGCGTACGGCGACACGTTCAAGCTGCCGGTGACGATCTCGAACTGCTCGAACAACTACGGGCCGTACCAGTTCCCGGAGAAGGTCATCCCGCTCTTCGCCACGAACGCGATGGACGATCGGCCGCTTCCGCTCTACAAGCACAGCGAGAACCGGCGCGAATGGATCCACGTCGACGATCATTGCGCCGCGATCGCGCTCGTCCTCGAGCGCGGCACGCCAGGCGAGACGTACAACGTCGGCACCGGCGACGAGCGCAGCATCGAGCAGATCGCCGACGCCGTGCTCGCGGCGACGGGCAGGCCGGCGTCGCTCAAGTCGTACGTCGAGGACCGGCCCGGCCACGACCGACGCTATCTGCTGGACCACGCGAAGATCGAGCGCGAGCTCGGCTGGCGGCCACGGATCCCCTTCGACGACGGCCTACGCGACACGGTGCGGTGGTACGCGGAGCACCGGCTATGGTGGGAGCCGAAGAAGGCCGGCCTCGCGGCGCAGCTCGACGAGACGCGCTGGGTGGGAGCGCGCCGCTAGCTCAGTCCGGGATGGGCTTGTTCGCGCCGCGCTCTGCCACGAGATTGTTCGCGCGAAGCAGCATCTCGAACGACTCGCCGCAGTCGGCCCAGTAGCCGTGAGCGAGCTCGTAGCGCAGCTCGCCCAGCTCGAGGTAGCCGTTGTTCACATCCGTGATCTCGAGCTCTCCGCGGCCCGAGGGCTTCAGGGTCTTGACCATGTCGAACACGCGCGGGTCGTATAGGTAGAGACCCGTCACCGCAAGGCGCGACGGTGGGTCCTTCGGCTTCTCGATGATCCGTACGAGCCGGTCGTCGCGCATCTCGGCGACGCCGTAGGCAGAGGGGTTGTCGACCTGCGCGAGCAGGAGGCGCGCGCCGCGAGGATCGGCCGCGAATCGGCTCACGGGCCCGGCGATCGAGTACTCGAAGATGTTGTCGGCGAGCAGGACCGCGACCGGCTCGCCGCCGGCGAAGTACTCAGCGAGTCCGAGCGCCTCGGCGATCCCGCCGGCGCGCTCCTGATACGCGTAGTCAAGGTGCTTGAGGCCGAAGCGAGCGCCGTTACCGAGCAGACGGAGAAACTCGCCCGCGTGGTTGCCGCCGGTCACGATCATGATCCGATCGAGCCCCGCGCTGGCCATCTGCTCGACTGCGAAGTGGATCATCGGCCGGTCGTAGACGGGCAGCAGGTGCTTGTTCGTGATCCGGGTGAGCGGATCGAGGCGTTGACCCGTCCCGCCGGCCAGGATGATCCCGCGCATCGCGTGCGCAGTCTATCGGTCGGGGATGAGACGCGGGAGCGGGATCGGATGGATGAAGCGTCCGCCGCGCGCGACATATCCGTCGAGACGTCGCACGATCGCGTCCGCGTAGTTCCACGCGAGCAGGAGCATCACGTCGGGCCGCTCCGCGTCGATGGCGGACTCGTCGCGGACCGGTATGTGCGTCCCCGGTGTGAGCAGACCCTGCTTGTACGGCGTCGTGTCCGCGATGAACGAGAGCGTGTCCGCGCCGATGCCGCAGTAGTTCAGCATCGTGTTCCCCTTCGCCGTGGCGCCGTACCCCGCGAGCCGCTTCCCCGCGGAACGCAGCTCGGCCAGCACCGCGCGCAGTGCCTGGCGCTGTGCGGCGACACGTGCGGCGAACGTGCCGAAGACGGCCGCGGCGTCCGCCAGTCGCGACCGTTCCAGGGCGACGAGGCCCGTCAGGGCAGGGGTCTCCGCACGTCGTGCGGACCGCCCGACGTACATGCGGATCGATCCGCCGTGGGTCGGCACGCGCTTCACGTCGAAGAGCTGCATCCCGACCTGCGCGAAGAGCGTCATGAGCGGCGCCAGATGGAAGTACGAGAGATGCTCGTGGTACACGGTGTCGTACTCGACGTGATCGAGGAGATCGAAGAGATACGGGACCTCTGCGACGAAGACGCCGTCGTCGTCGAGGAGCGCGTCGAGCGCGCGGGCGACGTCGGGCAGGCCGTCGATGTGCGCCAGCACGTTGTTGCCCACGACCACTTTCGCCGCGCCCCGCTCTCCGCGTAGCCGGCTCGCCACGTCGGGTCCGAAGAACTCGTTCACCGTCTCGAGGCCCTCGGCGTTCGCGATGGCGGCGAGATTCGCCGCGGGTTCGACACCGAGCGCTCGTGCGCCGCGCTCGCGGAGCGGCCTGAGGAGGACTCCGTCGTTGCTGCCTACCTCGACCACGAATGATCCCGCGGGCGCGAAGCGCTCGACTATCTCGGCCGCGAGGCCGTCGAAGTGACCGCGCATGGGCGCCGACGCGGAGGTCGCGTACGCGTAGTCGCGGAATATCACCTCGGGATCGACGACGACGGTAAGCTGAACGAGACCGCAGCGCAGGCACCGCATCACCTCGAGTGGCGCGCGCAGCTCTGGCGCGGCCGCGGCGACGGGGCGGACGAACGCGTTCGCGAGCGGCGTCTCACCCAGCGAGAGGAACACGCTGATCTCCGTCGCACCGCACACGCGACACGACGTGAGACGCCTAAACGGCGCCGATGGCATCACGCATGACTCTTTCTATCCGCGGCGCGTGCACGCCGACCGAGTAGCGCTCCTCGACCCGCCGCCTGCCAGCGGCTCCGAGCCTGGCGCGCAGCGCGACGTCGGTGATGAGCCGCTCGAGCGCGTCCACCCAGCCGTCGTCATCCGCGGGGCAGAGCCCGGCGTCGCCAACGACGTCAGGGTTCACGCCGACACGGCTCGCGACCGTGGGGATGCCGACGGCCATGTAGAGGAGCGCCTTGAAGGCACCTTTGCCGCGCGTCCAGGCATCGTCGGGCTCAGGGAGCACGCCGATGTCGAATCCGCGTACTTCCGCCGGTTCGGACGCCACCGACCACGGCACGCTCTGCACCTCCACGGTGTCGTGCACGTACGCCCCGCCCACGACCCGGATCACAATCGGGTGACGCTCGGCCACACGGCGGAACACGTCGTCCAGCAGGTGGAGGTACTGCTGGGTCGTGCTCGATCCGACCCAGCCGATGACCGTCGGCGAGGACGAGCTCGCTTCGCGCGGCGTGTAACGCGTCGTGTCCACGGGCGTCGGAACGACAGTGACGCGCGGGTTGCGCTTGCGCGCCCAGTCCGCGAGATATTCGTTGCCCACGATGACCGACCGCGCGCGACGCGTCGTCTCGTCGACGTTGAACCGGCGCAGCCAGCGCCACCGCCGATTCGACGGATGGACGGCCGGGAGGAAGATGGCGTCGTCGAAGTCGTACACGAACGGCACACCGAGACGGGTGAGGGCGCGCTCCACGAACGGCGGGCCCACCGGCGCCGCTTCGCGGTGGATCAGCACGAGCTCGTACCGGCGCGCGCGCAACACGTCGAACACCCGGCGCACGAGGCCCCGCAGGACGGCCCACGCCTTCGCGACGCCGTGCCCCGGGAGATACAGGACCCGGTACGCGCGCTGGTCGAGGAACGGCGAGAGGACGAGGGCGACACCGCGCCGTTGGAGCTCCGGGACGTACTGCTCGACGCGGAGCCGATTGCTCGCGCCCTCCGTCGGGTACGGCACGAGGCACAGCACACGCATCTACGCGGGCGTCCCATCCGGCTTGCGCCCCACGACGTTCAGCCCGGCGTTCGCGCCCCGGCGCACGTCCGTGACGCGCTCCTCGGCGAGCCACCGGCTCACGCTCTCGAAGCGCTGCGGCTGGTCGTAGGCCGGCGCGAGCATGTCGAACGTGTCGAGGAGCGCCCATCGGTAGCGCTGCCGCACCGAGAGCGGCGCATCGGTGTAGTTCGCGATGGGGATGACGAATCGGAAGAACCGACCGGCGAGCGGAACGCGGAACAGCAGCTCGGTGATCGGGAACGCGATCGGCATGAGGAGGCTGATGAGCCGGTAGAGCGCCTGGTCACTGAGTCCCCGCGTGAGCCGGCGCGCCCAGTACTTGCCGTACAGCATCGTCCAGCGCCTGCGCTCGTACGCCGTGATCGCGATCCGTCCACCGGGCCTCAGCACGCGCGCGAGCGCGCGCACGCAGGTCTCGGGATCGCTCGTGTGCTGGATCACCCCGATGCAGTAGACACCGTCGAACGCACCCGTGCGGAAGGGGAGCGCGTCGATGGACGCCTGCACGAGATCGAGGCGCTCGCGGTCCGCCAGCGTGTCCGCGGCCGCGTCGACGGCGCTGCTGAGGTCGACGCCGACGACGCGCGCTCCCGATCGGGTCGCCACATCGAGGAAGCGCCCTGCGCCGCAGCCGGCGTCGAGGATCGTCCGCCCGGACAGCCACTCGCGAGACCAGCCCGTCTCAGCGAAGAACCGATCCGCCGACAGCGTCGTCCCGTTCGCGGAGTCGAGCTGCTCGAGCTTGAAACGGTTCCACTGGAAGCCGAACGACCCCGCGTAGTCGCCCGAGGGCACGAAGCGCGCGATCCCACGCGCGATCGCGTACCGGCGCTCGCACGAGCCGCACCGCAGCTCGCCCTCCGCGATGACGTCGCCGCGTCGTTCGCTCGCGTTCGCGCTCAATGCGCCGCCGCAGGATGGACAGGCGAGGATCTCGACGAGGTCGTCGTGCATCCGGTCAGTCGCGGCGCGTGGGGGGACGCTCGGCCGTGCGGATGCGGTAGGCGGCCTTCCGCGCGTCGTCGAAGAACATCCGGACGGTGTCGAGCGAGTACTCGAGCGGGTCCTTCCCGACGAGCGGCAGCTTGGCGAGCACGTCGTTCGTAGCCGTGATGATGTGGCAGCCCGCGGCCTCGGCGTGGAAGATGTTCAGCAGCTCGCGCGGGCTGGCCCACAGAAGCTCCAGGCCCCGATACGGCCGCAGGACCTCGACCGCCTTGGTCATCATCGGCACCGGATCGCGGCCGGTGTCCGCGTACCGACCGGCGAACACGGACACGATGCCGGACGGCGCCTCCGCGATCGCGTTCGCGACCTCGCCGACCTGCTCGAGCGCGAGGAGCGCGGTGACATTCAGCTTGACGCCGCGCGACGCGAGGTCACGGAGGAGCGGGGCGGCCGACCGACCCGATGTGTCCGTCACCGGGATCTTCACGTAGATGTTCGATGCCCAGGACGAGATCTCGAGCGCCTGCGCGCGCATCTCGTCCCAGTCGTCGGCGAAGACCTCGAACGAGATGGGACGGTCGCCGATCAGCTCGATCGCGGCCTTGGCGAAGCGCTCGTAGTCCTCCACGCCGGCCTTCCGCATGAGCGTGGGATTCGTGGTGAAGCCCTTGATGAGCGGGTTCGACGCGACCTCGCGGATGCCGGCGAGGTCCGCGCCGTCCGCGAAGAGCTTCACCTTCAGATCGGCGAGCTTCATCACCCGGTCCGTGCGTCCTCCCTCAGGATCATCCGCGCCGCGTCCAGGACGTCCACCGCTCGCATGTCCGCGCGGTAGGGCTCCGCGAGGTGTTCGCCCACGAAGAGCGTACGGCACCCCGCGCGCCGTCCGGCCTCCATGTCGCGCCAGCTGTCGCCCACGATGGAACTCCGGCGGAGGTCGAGCCCGCGATCGCGCGCGGCATCGACGAGCATCCCGGGCGCTGGCTTGCGACACGCACAGCGATCGGCGTCGTCGTGGTAGCAGACACGGATGTCATCGAGCCCCAGTGCGGTCGAGACGATGCGATTCATCTCCTCGACCGCGGCGCGGGTGAGCCTGCCGCGCGGGACGTCGGGCTGATTCGTCACCACAACGAGCGTGTAGCCGCCCGCTCGCAGCAGATCGCAGGCTTCCTTCGCGCGGGGAATGATCTCGAGGTCCTGGGGGTTGGCGGGCGGCCGGACGACCCCGTCCGCGCCCGCGGGCGCGCGATTCAGCACGCCGTCGCGATCGAGGAACACGGCGCGGCGTCCGGTCAGCGGCGCGCCTCCCACGTCGCCTTCCGCGCGGCGAGCGACGGGTGCGAGACGAGGAGGTGCCACAGCACGGCCTGGAATCCCTCGGTCTGCGGCGTGACGGTCTCGGCACGCGGATTCGGGACGATCACCACCGCGTCACCGAACTTCGCGGTCGCGCCGCCGTCGCGGCCGACGATCCCGCCGACGCGCGCGCCGACGCGCTTGGCCTCTTCGACGCACCGGACGAGATTCATGCTGAGGTTGCGCGCGGTGTCGCCACCGCCGACGGAGAAGACGAGCAACATGTCGTCCTTCCCGAGACGGCTCACCTTGAGCCATTCGACGTAGCTCGACTCCCAGCCGTCGTCGTTGATCCGCGCGGTGAGCTCCGAGACGTTGTCGGTCGGCGTGTACGCCTCGATCCCACAGAGCTTGCGGAAGTCGTTCACCGCATGCGACGCGTGGCCCGCGCCGCCGCCACTGCCCACGATGAAGAGGCGGCCACCGCGCGTCCGCAGGTCAGCGAGGAGCGCGACGAGGCGGTCGACCGCCGCGGCGTCCACCGCTGCCGCGATCTTCGCGACCTCGGCGAGGAAATCGGTGGTGTACGTCACGTCGGTGGACATGTTCGCATCGTCGGCGTGACGCTGCTACGGGACCGGCATCTGCGGCGCGATCAGTCTCTGATGCGGCTGCGCTCCGCGCACACGGTCCTTGCGATTCAAAAAGGGCAGCTCGATGACGAGATACGACACGAGGGCCGTGGCGAATGTGAAGACGAGATTGATGGGCCAACGCTGCGCGAAGGCGAGCAGACCCGGCATTTGCGGTGCAAGGGTCCCCGGGACCAGGTACAGGCCCTGCCAGAGATAGAGGCTGTACGAGAGCGTTCCGACAGCGACCATCAGCCGCGACGAGAGGACCCGCCCTGGGAACGACTGGCTGTTCGCGACGGCGAGCCAGATGAGGACCGCGAAGAGAAGAGCGGTCACCGTGTTGTTCAGCACGAGGATGTAGAAGGTGCTGATCGCGTCCAGCCGAATGGAGATGAAGAGCAGGAGGAGCGCAGCACCGGCAACGATGAGGGCGCGCCGACCGGTCACACGGAGCCGATCGAGCGTCCCATCGGACGCGATGAGAGCCATGAGGCAACCCATGGCGATGCCATCCATCCGGGTGAGCGACGAGTGCGCGGGCAACTCCGTGAACGACGGCGCGATCGAAGCGACAAGGATCCGTAGCGCAGGCACGGCCAAGATGTACAAGAGGAGGACGATGCGCGCGCGGATGGGCCCCGATCGCAGCAGGAGAAGGGGCCACAGCAGGTAGAACTGCTCTTCGATCGAAAGGGTCCACGTGAGTCCGACCGCCCACTGCGACGGCTCGGCCGGCGCGTGCCAGTTCATCGTGTAGGTCAGAAGCCCGAACCAGTCTGTCGGCGTCGGCCCAGGAGCTCCGAGGACGGCGACTCCCCCGACCGCCACGAGGAACGCAACGTAGGCGGGGAGGATGCGCAGTGCGCGGCGCGTGTAGAAGCCGCGGAGCGAGAACGCTCCATACCGCTCACGCTCCCGCAGCAGCAGGAGCGTGATGAGGAAGCCGCTGATGACGAAGAAGAGGTCGACACCCATCGCGCCCTTCGCCGTGACGTGCATGAGCGAGTCGGGGATCGGAAATCCGCCGCTCGTCGCGACGTGATCGACGAGAACACCAGCCACCGCGATGGCACGCAGACCATCAAGGGAGGGCACGCGTCCGCTGCCGATCCAGGCCGAACGGTTCATGCGACGAAGACTTTACTCAGGATCGGAGCCAGGGAACACGACGGTAGAGAAGCCGGCGGAGGACGTGGGGTGGGATCGAAGGCGCGAGGGCCGCGGAACGCACGAGCCATTCGGCCATCGCGACGAAGTGACCGAAGCCAGTCCGCGCGGCGCGTCGGCGCGCGAGCGCCTCGCGCGAGGCGTAGAACTCCATCTCGCGCCGCCACGCGGCCGCGAAGCCGGGCGGGAAGTCGGCGCGGTACTGACCCTCCATGAGCTCGACGGCGTGCGAGAACATTCGCGAGCGCCGATCGGCGTCGCTGAAGATCCTCCGCGAGTACGTGCCGGGCAGCATGCGCCAGGCAGTGAGCGGCTCGGGGATGAAGCATGCGCCGAACCGCAGCGCGCTCAGCTGTGCGGCGAACGCGTCGGCGAACGATTCGAGATCCCCTCGGTAGCCGCCGACCTCCATGAGCGCCAGCCGGCGGTGGATCACGGTGTTCCCCTGGAACCAAGATCCGACGGAGCGCAGCACCTCGCGCACCCGCGGCGGCGGCAGATACACCGCTTCGCGCGACACGTGGGGGGCGGGCAGCACGCGGCGCCTGCGCCCCTCGGCATCCATCATCCACGTGAGGGTCGAGCACAGTCCCGCCTGCGGGTGCCGCGCGAGCAGCTCGAGCGAGCGCTCGAAGAAGCCCGGGAGCACAAGATCGTCCGCGGCGGCCGAGTACACGTACTCACCCGTCGCCATGCGCAGCAGCCGATCGAGGTTGGCCACGACGCCCCGGTTCTTGGGGTTCCGGAGGACCTGCACCCGCGGATCGGAGGCGGTCAACCGCTCGAGCACCCGCACGCTGTCGTCCGTCGAGGCATCGTCGACGACGATCACCTCAGCCGGGATCTCCGGATGCCGCAGGAGCGCCGGGATCGACTCGGAAAGGAACTGCGCGTGATTGAAGTTCGCGAGCAGCACGGTGAGCCTCGGCGGCGTCATGGTCATGAGGGCGCACCCTCCGGTGCGGGATCGCGATGCCAGTGCCGGCGCGCCAGCTGGAGGATGCGGGTCTCCCAGACGACGACGAGCGCGTACACTCCCGCATACCCGAGCGCCTCTCCCAAGGCGCCCACGGTGCTCCCGAGCGCCCACGAAAGGACGGCGATCGCGATGCTCGACACGACGCTGAGCACCATGATCGGCTCTCGTTTGTGCGCGCGCAGGTACGTCGATTCCGACGCGGACACCATGACGAGCGTCGCGGCGACGAGGAACACCGCTGTCGTCGACGGTGGGAGGACCCGCTCCGCGAGCGGATGGCCGGCCGCGTAGAGTGCCGCGACGACGAGCCAGAACAGCACCGCACCGGACACGACGACGCCGACCACCGTCGCCGTCGTGACGTAGAAGAGACGATCGAGCGCCGCGTAGCTGCGCCTCGCGATGAGCATGCCGAAGCGAGGCGCGCGGACCTGGAGCCACGCGGTGGCGACGGATTGGATCGCCGTCACCGCGGTGAGGGTCATGCCCATGCGGCCCGCCTCAGCGGCACCCTGATAGCGGAACATGATCGGGGTGAAGAGCGAAAAGGCGAAGTAGTTCGCCACTCCGGAGATCGCGAGCCGCCACTGCATCGGCCAGATCTCCCGCCTCCAGTGCACGGGCAGACCCGACCGCGCGGTGAACAGGGTCCGAAAGAAGTGGCGGTACCGGAAGATGATCGCCACGTCTCGCACGACGGCAACGGCGAGCCAGAACGGCGACGCCCAGAGGCCCGCGCCGCCGACGATCGCGCCCCACAGCACGAGCGTGCCGGCGACCGCCTGAGCGAGCCGGTAGCGGTTGAGCGTCGGAAGCTGGCCACAGCCCTCCAGGAGCGCGGTGAGCGGCAGGGTGCAGAGGAGCACGCCTGTCAGGATCACGACGGCCCACCACGGCTCGCGCCACTGGGTCTCGACGGCGCCGCGCTGGGCGAGAAACCACTGCCCGCCGATGCCGACGGCGACCGAGAAGAGGACCGCCGCGGCCGCATACCACCTCAGCGCGAACCGCGCGATGCTGCCGAGCCTCGCGATGACCGACGGCTCGCCTGCGACATCGCGGCGCTCCGTCAGCCGCAGCATGGACCACTCGTGGCTCGCGTTGTTGACGATGACGATCGCGAAGCCGAGCTCGACGAATGACTGCAACGCGACGAGGCTCGAGAACGTGAAGTAGTACCCCTGCTCCTCGGGACTGAAGATGCGGCCGAGCAGGATCAACGTGATCGGCGATGAGACGAGAAGCCAGACCCGACCGATCGCGGAGAGCGCGATCGCGGGTTCGATGAAGGGCCAGCGGGCGAGTTTCACGTCGTCGATCGTGACGGTACCCTGTAGCGCGCGTGGCGTACATCGACTTCATCAGCGACATCCACCGTTCGACGGGTCGCGACTACTTGGCGCGCGTGGTCGAGTACGACAAGGCCAGCGCGGCCGAGATCGCCAAGCGCTTCGACCGCGAGTACTTCGACGGCGATCGGAAGTTCGGCTACGGCGGCTATCGCTATGACGGGCGCTGGCGCGCGTTCGCGCACACGCTCGCCGGTCACTACGGCATCCACGCCGGTGACCGCGTGCTCGACATCGGATGCGCGAAGGGCTTCCTCTTGCACGATCTCCGCCTCGAGGTGCCGGAGATCGCGATCGCGGGCGTCGACGTGTCGTCCTATGCCATCGAACACGCGATGGACGACGTCAGACCATTCCTCCAGGTCGCGAACGCGGTCGCCTTGCCCTTCGCCGACCACAGCTTCGACCTCGTCGTGTCGGTCAACACATTGCACAACCTCAGGCTGCCCGAGCTCGCGCGGGCGCTCAAGGAGATCGAGCGGGTGGGCCGGCGCGCGAAGTACATCGTCGTCGACGGCTACCGCGACGAGCGCGAGAAGATGAACCTCCTGTACTGGCAGTTGACCTGCGAGACGTTCCTGACGCCTGACGCGTGGCAGTGGCTCTTCGACCAGGTCGGGTACACCGGCGACTTCGCCTGCGTGTTCTTCACATGAGCCAGCCAAGCGAGCGCGTCGTCATCGTCGGCGGCTCCGGCTTCGTCGGACGCCAGTTGGGCGAACACCTTCGACGGGCCGGCGGAGACGTGCTCGCGCTCTCTTCCGGCGACGTCGACCTGCGGTCCGCGGGAGCGGGCGCGAAGCTCGCCGCTGCGCTCCGGCCGGGCGACGCGGTCGTGATGTGCTCGGCGCTCACGCCGGAGCATGGCAAGGACGCCGCGACCTTCATCGGGAACGTGTCTATGGCGAAGGAGGCGGGCGACGCGATCATCTCAGCCACACCGGCGTTCGTCGTGTACATGAGCTCCGACGCCGTGTACGCGGACGGCCCCGAGCGCGTGAGCGAGAGCAGTCCCGTCGGCGCGTCGAACCTGTACGGGCTCGCGCATCTCGCGCGAGAGCGGATGTTCATCGACGCCACCTCGCGCGCACGCGTGCCCCTGGCGATCCTCCGACCGTGCGCCGTCTACGGCCCGGGCGACACGCACGGCAGCTACGGGCCGAATCGGTTCATCCGCACCGCGCTCGCCGAGGGCACGATCACGCTGTTCGGCGCAGGCGAGGAGCGGCGCGACCATCTCTTCGTCGGAGACCTCTGCCGCGTCGTCCGCGAGGTGGTCGTACGACGGATCACGGGCTCCTTCAACGTCGCCTCGGGGCGAGCGACGAGCTTCATGGAGGTGGCGCGGAGCGTCGCGGGCCTCCTCCCGACGGCCGTGCGGATCGTCGAGGCTCCGCGCGCGCCGGGGAGCGTCATCACGCATCGTTCGCTCGACATCGCGGCGCTGCGGAGCGCCCTTCCCAATCTCACGATGACCGAGCTCGACGAGGGTCTGCGTCAGACGATCAGCGCGACCGCGCGGTAGACCGGACCCGATCCCGCGCGGCTAGGACCGCAAGACGGCCCGTACGGCCGCGCACATCTGCTCTTCGTCCGGATAGAACTGCGCCTCGAGCGAGGCGCTCATCGGCGTGTGGCTGTCGGGGAAGGTGACGCGCGCGGGGTTCGCGCGGAGCGTCGAGCCCATGCGCTCGACCACGCCGGCGATCACCTCGGCTGCCACGCCGACGGAGTGCCAGGCGGGGTCCGCGACCACGAGCCGTCCGGTGCGACGGACCGAGTCGCAGATGCTCTCCATGTCGATGGGCGAGACGGTGCGGAGGTCGATCACCTCGACCTCGATCCCTTCCCCGGCGAGCCGCTGCGCGGCGCGGAGCGTGATCGGCACCATCGAGCCGAGCGTCGCGAGCGTCACGTCCTGCCCGCGGCGACGGACGGTGGCGCGGCCGAAGCGGACCCGGTACGGCGCCTCGGGGACCGCATCGACCATCGAGAACAGCGAGCGGCTCTCGATGATGATCGAGGGATCCTCGCTGAAGATGCTCTCGAGCAGCAGGCCCTTCGCATCGTAGGCGGTCGCGGGGACCGCGACGCGCAAGCCAGGCAGATGCGCGAACCACGCGTGCGGAGACTTGGAGTGCTGCGGGCCCTGTCCCCAGCCCTTGCCGACGATCGCACGGATCGTGACGGGCAGTCCGGCGTGTCCGTCCGACTTGAACCGCCAGAGCGCGAGCCAGTTCACGATGGCATCCATCGAATACATCATGAAGTCGAGCCGCGTGTGGACGATGACGGGCCGCATACCCGACGCCGCGGCCCCGATCGCGGCGGACGTCATGAGGCTCTCGGCTACCGGAAAGTCACGGACACGGTCCGGACCGAACTTCTCGGCGAGCCCAGAGGTGGTCCCGAACACACCCGAGCGGTAGTCGACGAGCTGGCCCATGACGAAGACGTCGGAACTGAGCTCCATCGCCTGCGCGAGGGCCTCGTTTATCGCCTGGGCGTAGGTCAGCTGCCGTCGCGCCAGCGTCTGCGCGGCTACCGGTGCGGCCGGGGTCTGTGGCTCAGCCACTAGTACGGACCCGGGATGAGATCAGGTTGGTCGTGGTCGAAGTCGCCAGCCTCGAGGTCGGATAGCAGCCGGTCAGCCATCGGCGTCGCGGCGCTGAGGTTCATCGACGTCCAGTCCGTGAGACGCGGGAAAGGGCTGCTCTTCGCGAACGAGAACGCGTCCGCGATCTCGAGCTGGATCTCCTTCTCGGTGTCCCGGCGCTGCGCATCCGAGAGGAGGCTCGCGGCACGGAGCTTCTCCTCCAGAAGCACGATCGGATCGTTCTCCTTCCAGAAGTCGCGCTCCGAGTCGGCGCGGTAGCCGATCCAATCGTCGTTCTCCGGACCGACATGGGCGCTCCAGCGGTAGGTGTACGCCTCGATGAACGTCGGGCCTTCGCCTCTCCGCGCTCGAGCCACCGCGTCCCCAAGCACGCGGTAGCACTCGACGGCGTCGTTTCCGAAGATCGTGACCGTGCGCATCCCGAACGCGGCGACGCGCGCGCTGATGTTGTCGGCCGGCTGCCGTTTGAGCTGATGCGAGTACACGGAGTAGCCGTTGTTCTCGCAGATGAACACGAGCGGCAGCTTGCGCAGCACGGCGTAGCTGATCGCTTCCCAGAACGCGCCCTCCTCGGTCGCGGCGTCGCCGAAACCCGAGACGGCGATGTAGTCGGCCTTCCGGAGCTGGGCGGCGACCGCGGTACCGACCGCGATTGAGATGGCTCCCGCGAGGATCGCGCCGCCGTACATATGGTGGGAGGTCATCGAGATGTCCTGCGAACCGGCCTTTCCACCGTTCGCACCCGTCTCCCTGCCGTGGAGTTCGGCGAAGAGCGCGCGCATGGGCGCGCCCTTGGCGAAGAAGTAGCCGTGCGTCCGGTGGTGGCTGTAGAGGTAGTCCTCCCGACGCAGATGCGGCGCGAGGCCCGCCGGGACGGCTTCCTGCCCGATGCAGAAGTGGACCGGACACTTCATCTCGTCGGCCGGGTGGTACTCGCGAACGAGCGCTTCCTCGCACAAGCGCAGTCGCAGCATGAAGCGAAAGAGCGCTTGGAGCACGCGCGGCTCGACACCGGTGAGCGACAAGCGGTCGTACCGTCCCGCCGCGCGGATGGATTCGTGGGTCAGCGACTGCGTCACGGCAACTCCCTGGGATCGTCTACGTCGTCGCTAATAATGGCGTGTCCTGCGCGCTTCAGAAAGGGCTCCTGGCCTCAAGACCGCCCCATAAAGCGGAGATCGGGGTCGTCGCGCAGTGCTCGAGACGCATCGATGATCCCGACGCAGTCGATGATCACCGGCCGCCGCATGCGCCGCCGGACCGACGCGGGATCGAGCGCGCGTATCTCGTCCGAGTCCGTGAGGATCACAAGACAGTCGGCGCCGACGACCGTTTCTTCCGGGGACGACGCCAGTCCGACGGCATGATCGTGACCGAGCACGCGCTCCAGATCGTCCTTCGTGACGATCGGATCCCAAGCGCGAACCGCCGCACGGCCACGCATGCGTTCGATCAGCCGTAGCGAGGCGGCATTCTTCAGGGAGCGCGTGCCCTTCTTGTACGCCAGCCCCCAGATGGCGATTGTCGGCTTACGCCCGCTGCTCGTCGCGAGGACATCATCCAACCTCCGGAGCACCCACTCGAATCGTCGCTCGTTGTGTGCGGCAAGCGCGGTGAGCAGCGTGAGATCGACGTCATGGGTTCGACCGATGGCGCGAAGCGTCTCGAGGTCGCGTTCGAGATTGCCACCCGCTATCCCCAGACCCGGACGCAGGTACGCCGCGGGCCCGATACGCGCATCCAGTCGCAGCGCCGGCACGATCTGGCTCCAGTCCGCGCCGACCGCCTCACACAGATCGGCCATCGTGTTGGCGTACGTGACCGAACCGATGAGGTAGAGGTTGATGGCGGTCTTCGCGAGCTCCGCGCTCTCGTACGACATCTCGAGGATCGGACAGCCGAATCGCTCCAGCGCTTCGCGGAGCGCCGGTGCGATCGGCTCACGCGCATCGGCGGCTCCGACGATGAAGCGCTCCGGTCGAGTGGCGCGACGGACCGCATCGCCGAGGACGAGCGTCTCGACGACGTAGTGCAGACGGAAGCGGAGGTCCGGCCGCTGCCGCACGAGCCGATCGCCGAGGGCTCGTGTGTAGCCAGGCGCCACCTGGCTCATCAACACGATGGTCACGTCCTGCGCGAGATGCGGTATCGCGGCCCCGATCAGGTCCGTGATCACACCGACGTCGCTGCGCCCGTCGTCATCGGTCGGAACGTCGCGCGAGACGACGACCATGGCGCAGCCCGCGACCTCGTCCAACCGCGCGGAATAGCGCAGCCGCTCGCGGGCGCTCGCGATCAGCTCAGGCAACCCCAGCTCATGTACGGGTGGCTCGCCGTGCGACAGGGCCGAAACGAGATCCGCGTCCGGATCGATCGCCACGACCGATAAGCCTCGCGCCGCCCACGCCGCGCTCGAGACGATCCCCAGGTGAGACAGCCCGAGGAACGCCACGCGGTCGCTCAACGGACCCCGCCCGCGCACGATCGCAGACACTCGGAGACCCACCAGTCTTCGGCCCCGGAGGACGCCTTCGCTTGGGCCCGCTCCTCAAAGAGGGTGATGTCTTGCTCCCAGCTCAGGTCCGGGCCCTCGTCGCGGAAGGTCGACTCGCGCGGCACTCCGCTGGGGAACACACGCTCGCGTACGGACAGCTCGCACGGACCCCACTTGCGCATCCCGTCGAGATGGAGCGAGCCACGCGAGCCGACGAGGTCGATGCGGAACTGGTTCTTCCAAGAGAGATACGAGACGTCCAGCACGAGCCGCCCATCGTCGCTTCCGAGCACCGCGTGGTCCGGACCCGTCGTCTCGTGATGCTGGGCCGTCCAGGTACGGAAGACTGGTCGCTCGTCAAGGATCCAGGCAGCAAGGTCGAACAGATGGCATGCCAGGTCCTCGATGACACCGAGCGACGTATCGCGCCAGGTCCCCTTCACGTGAGCGACCGTCCCGTTCGCCACGACCATCCGCGCGTAGTACAGGTCGCCGATGGCGCCGCCGTGATACAGCTCGCGAAGCCGCACGACGGAGGGCTCGAATCGGTAGTTGTACGACGTGTACCAGCAGACGCCGTGCTCGCGCGCCAGATGCTCGAGCCGCTCGAGCGTGCTCCGATCCGGGATGACGAGCGGCTTCTCGACGAGCACGAACTTGCCGAGTCCGAGGAGGTGCTCCACGAGCGCGAGCTTCGCGTCCGACGGCACGGCGAGCACCGCCGCGTCGAAGCTCGCCGGATCGCACTGCGCGACGTCCCGATGGTCCGCCTCGGGGACGTACGGATCGACCGTCGCGACGCATCGCCGTCCAAGCAGCGCCCTTCGGCGCCGGCCGATATTGCCGAGCCCGACGACGAGGTACCGCAACTCGCTATTCGTTGGAGTAGACGGCCCGCCGCTCGAGTAGGTCGATCCGTGTCTGCACTTCGTCGGGGCGCACCGGCACGTTGCCCTGCCGCTCGCACGCGAGCGCCGCACCGATCGCACCGAGGATCGCGGCGACCACGATGTTCTTGGTCGCCACAAGCCCGAGCGCGGCCTGCGCGAGCAGCGCATCGCCGGCGCCGATCGGATCCACGAGATGCTCCACGAAGCTGTCGATGGTGAAGAACTCGCGAGGCATCGGGCCGGCGCTGCGATAGCCGATGAGGCCCCGCTCGCCGAGCTTGAGGATGAGATAGCGGCAGCCCGCGCGACGGAAGAGCTCCGACGCTAGCGGGCGGACCGTCGAATCCTGGTCCCCCAGCGCGAAGCGCGCCTCGCGCTCGTTGGGGGTGAGCAGATCGAAAGCGGTGAAGTCGAGGATGTTCCCCCATCGGTTCGATACCTGGCTGTCCGCGACCTTGAGGACGCCCCCCGGGATCGCCGCGGCCAGGAGCGGAACGTTCTCCTTCACGAACATTCCGTGACGGAAGTCACTGAAGACCACGACGTCCGCTTTCGTCGATCGCAGCGATTCCCGGATGAACTCGAGCGCCTTCTCTGGGATCGCGCGATTGTCGACCTGGTCCACCTGCAGCATCTTCTGACCGTCGGCGATGAAGCGCTGCTTGTACGTGGTCGGCCGCGTGTGTTCCACGAACGCGGCGCTGTGCACCCCCGCCGACTCGAGATCGTCGAGCACGAACTGCTTCAGCGCATCGTCGCCGAGCACGGTCGTGTACGTCACCTCGGCACCGGCCGCGCGCATGTGCTTCGCGACGATCGCGGCTCCGCCCGAGAACCGCTCCGTCGATTGATGACGCACGCTGAAGGTCGGCGACTTCGGCGCGGCTCCGAGCAACGTGCAGTACGAATAGGCGTCGACGATCGTGTCGCCCACGACGTGAACGCGGTAGGAGGCGAAGCTACGCTCCGCGTTGCGCAGGTCGTCGAAGCTGATCCCCTCGGCCTGCATGAGCGCGAGCAGCTTCTCCACCTGCAGCCGGGGAGGCTGCACGGTGATCAGCGCGGACGACGAGTACGTGACGTCGCCCGGCGTGAACAGCATCTCTCCGCCGTACGCCTCGACGGCGTCCTGCTCCTCCTGGGTCTTCGGCGGTAGCTTCGAGAAGTACTCGTACCCCTTCGCGAAGTAGTCCGGCTGGATCCGCTTGATGTTCGCGATCGGCGTGGGGTTCGAGTCGATGATCACGTAGTCGACGGTCTCCAGCGCCGCGAGGTTGAGCGCCCGCAGCTCCTGCGGGACGTACGGGCGCATCTCGGCCTTCGTGATGTGCTCGTCCGCGGTCACGCTCGCGATAAGGATGTCCGCCTTCTCCTTCGCGTAGGCGAGATGCCGCAGATGCCCCGGATGAACGATGTCGAACACCCCATGGCACATTACGACCCGCTTCGCGCGCGGGCGCGAGCCGATCTTCTTGAGCAGCTGCTCGACGGTCACGACCTTGCCTGCGTAGCTCGGCGGACGTGGCCCGGGAGTCTCGATCACTTCCGCAGATACTCGAACCAGGTCTTCGTCGCCGCCTCGATCGCCTTCGGCGTCCACACCGGTGCGTCCCTCCATGCCTCGATGTCGTCCATGAGGGCGGCGACACCCGCTTCGAGTGGCACGGTCGGCTCCCAGCCAAGCACGCGGCGGATCTTGGAGATGTCCGCCCACGTGCAGTCCGGCTCGCCAGGCCGCTTCGGGACGTGCACCACCTGACAGTGCGGTCCGCCGATCAGCTCGACGAGCCGGTTCACCGTCTGGGGGTTTCCCGAGCCGAGATTGAAGATCTCACCCACCACATCTGACTCGGCCGCCAGCAAGAAAGCGCGCACCACATCGGTCACGTAGACGAAGTCCCGCGACTGCGTGCCTTCGCCGACGACCGTGAGCGGCGAGCCGTTGAGCTTCTGGGCGAGAAAGACGCCGAGGACGGCACCGTATGCGCCGGTGGTGCGGACCCGCGGTCCGTAGACGTTGAACATGCGGATCGAGACGACCGGCAGGCGATACACCCGCGACCAGTGGAGCGCCGTGAGTTCCCCGAGGTACTTGCTGAGCGCGTAGGGGTATTCGGCGCTAATCGGCGCGTCCTCGCCCGTCGGCAGCGGCGGATCCGCGCCGTAGCACGAGGACGACGCCGCGTACACCAGCTTGCGCACGCCGGCAGAGCGGGCGGCCTCGAGGACCGCGAGCGTTCCATCGACGTTCGCGTGCATGTATCGCATGGGCTGCTCGATAGACGGCACGATGTCGCCGAGCCCGGCGAAGTGGAACACGAACTGGGCGCCGGCGAAGATGCGCGGATGATGCGGGAGATCACACACGTCCAGCTCGTGGAGCTCGCAGTCCGCGCGCTGCGGGAGATCGCGGAGATTCTCTCGCCGACCGGTCGCGAGGTTGTCGACGACGCCGACACGGTATCCGCGCGAGAGGAGCAGGTCGACCATGTGGCTGCCGATGAATCCGGCACCGCCGGTGACGACCGCGTAGCGCTGCGAGGCCACCGCTATGCGCCGGTCGTGGCGAGCTTGCCCATCCGCTCGAGACCGGACCTCTGGATCGCTTTGACGTTGTAATACTTCGGGTCCGTGAGGGAATTGGGCAGCTTCCCGTCACGGAACGCACGGCACAGGTCGACAACGGCATCTTCGATCGTGCGCTTGGGGACCCATCCCAGGCTGCGCTTGATCTTCTCCGACGACACGTGATACGAACGCAGATCGTCGGTCGGGGATGTCTCGATCTCGATCGGCCCGAGATGCGGCATCTCCCGCTCGACGACCTCCTTCACCATCAGCCCCAGCTCGGCGACGGTGTGGTTCTGATATCCCGCGTTGAACGTCTCGCCCGCGATCTTCGTCGGCGCCATGTCGACGAGATCCGCGTAGAGATCGGTGATGTCCTCGATATGGATGTTCGGCCGCTTCTGCGATCCGCCGAAGATGGTGATCTTCCGCGTGTTGACGGCGAGGTTCGTGAGGATGTTGACGGTGAGGTCAAGCCGCTGCCGTGGCGAATAGCCGCAGACCGTCGCGGGCCGGAGGATAACCGTCGTGAAGTCCGGTGCCTGGAACCGCCGCAGGATCGGCTCGCATAGCCCCTTGTACTTGTTGTAGTCCGTCAGCGGTACGAGAGGCGAATCCTCGGTCACGTCCGGCGCATCGCTCACTCCGTACACGCTGGACGTCGACACGTAGATGAAGCGATCGACGCCGACCTCCTTCGACATCGACACGAGTGGCTCGAAGGCGTCGAAGTTGATCGTCTTGCTGAGCTCCGGGTTCAGCGCGAAGCTGGGGTCGTTCGAGATGCAGGCCATGTGGATGACGGCGTCACAGCCCTTGACCGCGTCTTTGAGCCCCGCCTGGTCGCGGATGTCGATCGTGCGGCACTCGAGCGCGGGGTGCCGCGGCAGCACGTCTCGGCCGAAGACGAACAGGTCGACGACGCGCACCTTGTGGCCCCGTGCGAGCAGCTTCGGAACCAGGACCGCGCCCTTGTATCCGGCGCCGCCGGTGACCAGGATCGTCTTCAAAACAGCGCTCCTCTCGATCGACGCGACTGCGGTAAGAATACTTGCGCGGTGAGATCGACACCTCGACGACCAGACCGGCGCACGGTCGCCGACGGAACGGGCGCCACGCGCCTTCGCGCCGTCTACATCTCCCACAACAGCGTGGGCACGGCGCTCGTCCGCAGCCAGGTCCTGTCGTATCTCCGGGGGCTCGACGCGCGCGGCTTCGACACGGAGCTCATCACGTTCGAAGGCGGCGAGCCGTTCCCGGACGGCGAGTACCCGCGCGATCGCTGGCACGGGGTCGACTCCCGACGCGGTAGCTCGCTCTTGGCGAAGGCCGTCGACGTCCTCCGTGGCGTGCTGCTCGCCGTTCGCGTGACTCGTACGCGTCGCGCCTCGCTCCTGCACGCGCGCAGCTACATCCCCGCGGCCGTGGCGGCGGTGGCCGGCGCGCTGACGCGACGCCCCTACATCTTCGACATGCGCGGGTTCCTCGGCGACGAGTACGTGGACGCGGGCTATTGGAGCCGGACCGATACGCGCTACCGAGTCCTGCGTGTGGCAGAGACCCTGCTGCTGCGGCGGGCGGCGCACATCGTCGTGCTCACGCACGCCGCCGCGAGGGTGCTCGCGAACGATCCCCGGTACGCGAGAGCGGTCGGAGATACGCCCGTGACGGTGATCCCGTGCGCGGTGGATCTCTCGCGGTTCCGACCATCAATCCGGCGGGGCGACGCGCCGACGCTCGTCTACAGCGGCACGCTCGGCTCGTTCTACGAGCTCGATCCGATGCTCGCGGTCTACCGCGAGGCCCGGCGACTGCTGCCGGCGCTGCGCTTCCTCATCCTCAACCGGACCGAACAGGAGGTCGTCCGCGAAGCGGTCGCGCGCGGCGGTCTTGCCGACGCGCCCATCCAGATCCGCGGCGCAGATTTCGCGGAGATGCCGGCGCTGCTCGCGGGAGCGCACGTGGGGATCGCGCTGGTGCGTCAGGCGCCGTCGAAGGTGGCCTCGTCCGCGGTGAAGATCGCGGAGTACCTCGCGTGCGGGCTGCCCGTCGTCGTCAACAGCGGGCTCGGCGACATCGACGCGCAGGTGCACGAGACCGGCGCCGGCCACGTCCTCGCATCGTACGCGTCCGAGGACATCGCGCTCGCGGCACAGGCCGTCGTCGCGCTCGCGTCTGACGACGAGGCACGCGCGCGGGCTCGCGCGCTCGCCGAGCGCGAATACGATCTCGAGTCGGGGATCGACCGCTACGCCGAGGTGTACGCGCGGCTGTCGGCCGCTTCGACCACGTGACGGTGCCAGAGCTCGAGCATCAGGAGGCACCAGACACGCAGGCCGTTGTCCGTCGGCGAGGCGTAGAGCTCGGCGACGATCTCACGGGCGCGTCGTCGATCGACATATCCCCGCTCGGGCGCCCCGACCACGGCGTCCTCGACGAGCTCACGCAGTGGACCGCGCAGCCACCTCCCGATCGGAGCACCAAAGCCCATCTTCGATCGCTCGAGGATCTCGTCGGGCAGCGTGCCGCGCATGAGCCTCCGGAGGAGCACCTTCGACGTCCCGCCGCGGAGCTTCAGTGAGCTCGGGAGGCGCGCCATGAGCTCGACCACCTTGTGATCGAGGAACGGCGAGCGACCCTCGAGCGACGCCGCCATCGTGGCGATGTCCATCTTCACCAGCAGATCGCCCGGCAGATAGGCGCGCGTGTCGATCGCTAGCATCTCGTCGAGCCCGTCCGTGGCGCCCGCCTCCGCACGTGACTCATCGAGCCACGCGGTCGGCTCGGGCAGATCGCGCACGCGGTCGCCGAGGATGCGCGGGTCGTCGGCGAAGAAGCCCGTCCAGCGCCGGTACCGCTCGTGCGGTGTCATGCCGAGCGTCATCGTGAAGCGACGCGCGCGGCGCGAGCCGGGTAGCCACGCCGGCTCCGGAAGCCGGCGCGCCCCAGCCGCCGCGAGCACGCGCAGCGGGCGAGGTAGCGCATCGACGCGTCTCGCGAGGAGCGCCGCCCGGTAGCGCGTGTATCCGGCGAACAGCTCGTCTCCACCGTCCCCGTTCAGGGCCACGGTCACGTGCTGCCGCGCGGTCTTGGCCACGTAGTAGGTCGGCACGAGCGACGCGTCCGCGAACGGCTGACCGACGTGGCGCACGAGCATCGGGAGAACGGACGCGGCTTCGGGCTCGACGACGAATTCGTGGTGGTACGTGCCGAAGCGCTCGGCCACGAGTCGCGCGTAACGCAGCTCATTGTGGTCGTCGTCGGGGAATCCGACGGAGTACGTGCGCACGGCCGCGTTGCTCTCCTTCGCCATGAAGGCGACGACCGTGCTCGAGTCGAGGCCGCCGGAGAGGAATGCCCCGAGCGGGACTTCGCTGATGAGCCGGATGCGGACCGCCTCGGCGATCGCGGCGCGCAGCCGTTCCAGCGCCTCGGCCTCCTCGATGCGCTCCTTCGGGGAGAACTCGAGACGCCAGTAGGCGCGCTCCTCGCGCAACCCGTCGGCCTTCGCGACGAGCGTGTGGCCCGGCCGGACGCTGCGGATGGCACGAAACGCGGTCCGTGGTGCGCGGACGTAGCCGAAGCTCAGGTACTCGCGGATCGCATGGTCGTCGATGCTCCGATCGATCCCGAGCGAGAGCAGCGGAGCGATCTCGCTCGCGAACGCGAGGCCCTCGTGCGTGCTCGCGTACATGAGCGGCTTCTTGCCGAGCCGGTCGCGCGTCAGGACGAGCGTGCGCGAGCGCACGTCCCACACCGCGATGGCGAACATCCCCCGCAGCAGGCGCGGGAAGTCCGCCCCGTGCTCCTCGTACAGATGCGGGATGACCTCGGTGTCGCTCTGCGTCTCGAGGCGGTGGCCCCGGCGCACGAGGTCGTCGCGCAGCTCCTGGTAGTTGTACAGTTCGCCGTTCTGGACGGCGAGGATCTCTCCGGTCTCGTTCCGCATCGGCTGATGTCCATGCACGACGTCGATGACCGCAAGGCGGCGACACCCGATGGCCGCCGCGTCGGACACGCCGACACCTTCCTCGTCAGGGCCACGGTGCAAGAGCTGACCGAGCATGCGACGGAGTCCCTCTTCGTTCCGGGCCGAGCCGGCACCGGTCACCCCGGCGATGCCACACATGAACCACGACAATATGGGCCGTGCGCGTGATCCACATCACCACGAGCGACATGTCGCTCCGTTATCTGCTGCTTGATCAGCTGCGGTACCTCCAGGCCGAGGGCCACGAGGTCACTGCCGTCAGCGGGCCCGGGCCCTGGGTCGAGGCCGTCCGAGCCGCCGGGATCCCGGTGAAGACCGTCCCGCTCACGCGCCGCATCGCGCCGTTCCAGGACCTCGGCGCGTTCGGTGCGCTCGCCTGGCATCTGCTGCGCACGCGTCCCGACGTCGTTCATACACACACCCCAAAGGCGTCGCTGCTCGGGCAGTGGGCCGCGGCGCTGGTCCGCGTGCGGCGGCGCGTCCACACGATCCACGGCCTGTACTTCCCCGGCCACATGCGGCCGGAACGCCGCTGGCTCTACGTGTGGCTCGAGCGGCTCCAGATGGCCCCCGCGCACGTCATCCTCTCCCAGAACGCCGAGGATCTGGAGACGGTCCGGCGGGACCACATCGCCGACCCGCGACGGCTGCGCTATCTCGGCAACGGCATCGACCTCGCGCGATTCCAGCCGGACGGCGCGAGCGTCAAGAGTCGCGCGGCGACCCGCGCCGCCATCGGCGTGCCGGACGGTGATCTCGTCGTGGGGATGGTCGGCAGGCTGGTGCGCGAGAAGGGGTATCCCGAGCTCTTCGAGGCGGCGCGGCTCGTCCTGCGGGAGCGACCGGACACGACGTTCATCTCGATCGGCGGCGAGGAGCCGGCCAAAGGCGACTGTGTCGAGCTCGACGATCCCGCGCTCGTCGCGCTCGGCGACCGGATGAAGATGCTGGGTCACCGCGACGACGTGGAGGACCTCTACGCGGCCATGGATCTGCTCGTCCTGCCGAGCCATCGCGAGGGTTTCCCGCGCGCCCCGATGGAGGCTGCGGCGACGGGCATCCCGGTCGTCGCGACCGACGTCCGCGGCTGTCGCGACGTCGTGGTGGACGGCGAGACGGGACTGCTCGTCCCGGTGCGCGATCCCGAGCGGCTCGCGGCCGCGATCCTGCGCATCCTCGGCGATGATCGGCTGCGAGCGCGCATGGGGGTCGCCGGTCGCGCGCTCGCCGAGGAGCGCTTCGACCAGCGAGCCGTCTTCCAGCGGGTCGCCGACGCGTACCGCGAGTCGCCACCGGCGAGCTAGCGGTCCGGCCCTCCTAGGCCCGCCACGCGCGCGATCGACCGCGCGGGGACGCCGGCGACCCGATCACCCGCGGGTACGTCCGCCAGCACCACGGCTCCGGCCCCGATCACCGCCCCGTCCCCGATGCGGATCCCCTGCAGCACCGTGCTGCCGATGCCAACGTGGCAGCGATCACCGACGACGACGCCGCCGGCGAGATGCGCGCCCGGCGAGATGTGCGCATGGTCGCCTACCCGCACGTCGTGCTCGACGATCGCCGCGGTGTTGAGGATCACGTTCTTCCCGATCCGCGCACCGGGATTCACGATCGTGCCCGCGAACACGACCGTCGCGTCCCCGATCGTCGCGCTCGGCGAGATCACTGCGGCGCGATGCACCACGGCGGGCAGCTCGAACCCGGATCGGGCGATGCGCTCGTACAGGTCGCGTCGGCGATCCCCGACATCTACGGACCCGACCCCGAGCACGATCGCCGTCGCGCCGAGCGCACGCGCTTTCGCGAGGGCCGATTCATCACCGATGACCTCGACGCCGTCGAAACGCGTCCCGGCGAGCTCCGGCTTCGCGTCGATGACCGCGATGACGTCGACCGCGCCGCTGCTCCGTGCCGCGTCGAGCACGACGCGCGCGTGGCCGCCGGCTCCGACGAGCACCGCCTTCACTTCGGGGCATAGTAGACAGGTGGATGCGGAGCGCCCCCTGCGAACGCCGGCATGGAAGCGCGCCGAAGATCTCATCCTCGCGGTGCCGCTGACGCTGCTCGCCTCGCCGTTCCTCGCGCTCATCGCGCTCGCGATCATGGTCGAGAGCGGCGCACCCGTCTTCTACGTCGACGAGCGTGTGGGTCTCGGCGGCAGGAAGTTCCTGATGATCAAGTTCCGCACAATGGTGCCCGGCGCGGTGGGCCAGGGCCTCGGGCGGCTCGTGGCGGCATCGGACACTCGGATCACGCGGGTCGGCGCGGCCTTGCGGCGATGGAGCGTCGACGAGGTCCCTCAGATCCTCAACGTCCTCAAGGGCGACATGAGCGTCGTCGGGCCGCGCCCGACGTACGCCGAGCAGGTGGCGCGCTACACGCCGCGCGACCGAGGGCGCCTGCGGGTGAAGCCCGGCATCACGGGGCTCGCGCAGGTCTCAGGGCGGAACGATCTCACGTGGCGGAGACGCATCGACCTCGATCTCGAGTACATCGAGCGTCTAAGTCCACTGCTCGATCTCGGGATCCTGCTACGCACGCCGCTCGTCGTGCTCCGCGGGATCGGTCTTTACGGGAAGGGCGGCGTGACGCCGGACTACGAGCCCGACCGCACGGACTGATCGCCATCCTCCGGCCACCAGAGCCACGGAGCGCGCGCGCGGATCGCGGGATAGCGCCGCAGCACGGCGTCGAAGCCCACGGCGCTCAGCAGGACGACGTACGGGACGAGCATCGCGCGCGACCGGACGAGCGTACCGACGTTCGCGCTGATGAGGCTCAGCACAATGGTCAGCCCGATGATCGCCGCGATGCCGTACGCGTAGCGGGTGTCTCGCCGGCGCAGCAGATAGAGGAAGCCGATCACCGCCGCGACCAGGCAGACGTACCAAGTGAGCATCTCGGGGATCGTCGCGATCTGCTCGAGCGTGCGCGCGGTCCACGGGAACGGCGCGAGGAGCGTGTACGACGCGCCGATCGGCAGGTGCTTCAGGTTCGTCGTGAGGCTCCCGCTAACCGATGACTGATCGGGATCGACCTCCGACGACAGGCCGACGATGTTCTTCGCCTCAGGCTCCACGACGACCACGCGCGGCGTGGCGGTCGGCGTAAGGCTGGGGCCCGGCGTCGATGTCGCGGGCGCGGTCGTGGCGGCCGCGCTCGCGGTCGGCGCACCGTTCGGCTTGGGCGAAACGATGACGACGATGTCGCCCGGCCGCACCACCGCGGGCGTCCGAATGGACGACGCGGCGGCCGAGGGCGTCGGCCACGCAGAACCGGTCGCGACCACGATCCGCGTCCCGGGTTCGACGAAAACGACCTCCGGTGTGGTGCCCGGGCTCGCCGTCGCTCCGGAGGTGACCTGGACCTGGAACCGGTCGCCCGGCTGGCCCTGGATGACCGGCGCCGGATCGACGAAGGACGAGCGTGCCGCCTGCGCGCCGACCTCGCGCAGGAAGATCGGGAGGTAGAACGGGTTCGACGGCAGATCACTGAAGGGCTGGATGATCGCGAAGAACACGTAGACCGCGGCGAGGACGCCCGCGGACTTCAGGCGATCGCGCCAGCGCACAAAGCCGAAGGGCACGGCGAGGAGCGCGAGCGCACCGATGACGAGCATGTAGAGACGCACCGTTCGGAGCGGAGTGAGCACCACGATCGCGGCGGCAAGCCACGGCCAGCTGCGTCGGGCGATGAATTCGCTCGCGGCGAACGCCGAGGCGAAGAGAAAGAAGATCACCCATGCGTCCTTCATCGCGAGCGCGGTCCAGAGGACGATCGACGGGAAGGCAAGCAGCACGACGAGCGCCCAGCGCGCGCCGGGCATCCCCAGGTTCCGCATGATGCGGTAGCCGAAGAGGCACGCGACCACGCCCAACAGTGTGTTGATGGCCTTGACGATCGTGAGGTCCTCCCCGAAGAGCTGATACAAGCGCGCGATCCAGTGCACGTACCAGCTGCGCAGGTAGACGTCGAGCGCTTCGGGAGACATCGGATGACCGTTCCACCACTGCCACAGCCAGTACCCGTGGTCCAGATATACGTGCTCGTCAGGCGCGTAGAAGCGGAGGCCGCGCGAGAGGAGGATCACGTCGATGCCCGACATGAGCGCCTCGCGCCCCGTGATGGCCACGAGCGCGAAGAGCAGGACCCAACGCTGATCGGAGGGATCTGCGACGAGGCTCGCGACGATCATCGCGACGAACACGCAGACCAGCACCACGAGTGCCGCTCCCGGGCCTCCCCGCGGCAGCGCGAGCGCGGCGGCGATCACCACGAGGGCTGTGGAGAGCAGCTGCGACCATCGCGGAAGCGCGCGTACATCACGGACGAGCCGCCTCAGGTGCTCGGAGACTCGCCGAAGATCCAGGAGGGGCATGTTCACGAGGACTTGATGGTACGGCGCGCGCAGCCGGATCCATTGATGCCGCGCGCCGATCGACAAAACCTAGACTCGCGACATTGAAGCTCCTCGTCGTGTCGTACTTCTATCCCCCCTTCAACAGCATCGGTGGATACAGCGTGTCGAAGCTGTCCCGCCACCTGCACCAGCAGGGGTGGGACGTGCGCGTGCTGTGCGCGCGGCACGACGACCTGCCATCCGAGCTTCCGGTCGAGCTGCCGGCCGACCGGATCATCCGGACGTCGTCGTTCGACGTGAATGCACTTCCGAAGCTCGTGCTCGGCCGCGGCCACATCGCACGTCGTGGCTTCGAGTTCAGCGGCCGCGGCGGCGTCCTCACGGCGCTCGGCCGCGCGTATCGCCAAGTCGTGAACTTTCCGGACGGACAGATCGGCTGGTATCCGATGGCGGTCCGGGCGGGCGCGCGCGCGATCGAGGCGGACCGTCCCGACGTCATCCTCGCCGTCGCCACGCCGTGGACGAGCCACCTCATCGCGAGGTCGCTGTCGCGCCGCTACGGCATCCCCTGGGTGGCGCGCTATCACGACCTCTGGACCGACGCACGGGGTCGCGAGCGCGTGTGGCCGCTGAGCCGCGTCGAGCGCTGGCTCGAGGACCGGAACACGCCGACCGCCGGAGCCATCGCGACGATGTCCGACGCGTGGCGCGACGAGCTCGCGGCACGATTCAGATCGGTCCCGGCCTACACGGTCCCGTTCGGCTTCGAGCCGACGGACTACCCGCCCTCGCCGGCGCCTGAGGGTCTGCCGCTCACGATCCTCTATTCCGGCCGCCTCTACCCGCGGCAGGATCCCGCCAAACTCTTCGAAGGCGTGCGATTGGCGCTCGCCGCAGGCGTCGCTCCCACCGACATCCGGATCCGGTTCATCGGCCGGTATCTCGAGAGCGCGCGTCGAGCGCTGGCGCGGTCAGGCCTCCCATCCGATGTGGTCTCGGTCGATGACCCGGAGCCGCACGCGGAGGCGGTCGCGCTCCAGCGGCGGGCGAGCGCGCTGCTGCTGTTCATGGGCGAGGACGACGACATCGGTCTGCTCCCCGCGAAGATGTACGGCTATCTCGGGGCGCGCCGACCGGTGCTGGTCATCGGCGGGTCGTCCCGACATGAAGGCGTCGAGCTCATGCGCCGCGCCGGCGTCGGGACGTGGGCGCCGGACGCGGCGGCCGTCGCCGACATCCTGAAGCGGTGGGTCGATGCGCTTCGCATCGGACCGCTCACCGTGGATCCGGACCCCGCCATCCTCAAGGCACACGAGTGGCGCACGACGGCCGCGACCATGGGCGATGTGCTGAACGACGTGATCCGGCACGCGAAGACGCGCTAGGTACGCAGGCGAGCGGTGGCGATCGTGTCGCCGCCCCACCGTCCGCCGACTCCCGAGACGAACGCATCGAGCGCGGCCCCGAGCCGCCACACCGCCGGCACGTAGGGCACGAACCGAACGGTGCGTACGCTCACGTCGGGAAAGATCTGCGCGAGCTCGCGCTCGCACTGCGTCGCGCTCCACTGGAAATGATGGTCGAGCGCAATTTTGGCATCGCGCTCGCGTAGGCGTTCGCTCTTCGCCAGGAGCCGCTTCCACCAGCTTGCCGCGTTGTTCAAGGTGAGCGTGAGCGTCCCGTCTGGCCGGAGCACGCGCCGGATCTCCGCCAGTGCCGCGTCCGGCGCGGGAAGGTGGTCGAGCGCGGCGATCGCGAGGACGACGTCGGCGGTCGCGTCCGGAAGTGGGATGTCCAAGGCGCTGCACCGCAGCTCCGCGTACCGCCCATCGGCCAATCTCGCGAGCGCGGCGGCGTCCGGCGTCGACGGGGACGGTTCGACGTTCACGTACGACCGAGCAAGATCACGCACGCGGTCGAAGAAGTGACCGTCGCCACCGCCGATCTCGATGATGTCGAGCCTGGCGCGGCCCGCAGCCGCCACTTCGGCCCGCACCTCCGCGAAGATGCGCTCGTCCGCCCAATTCGTGTACGCCCGCAGCCGTGGCGCGCGGAGGAGATCCATCGTCATGTGGTCGCGGAGGCCGCGCTCCTGATCGATCCGATACACAGGTCTCCCGTGTTCGTCGATCTCGTCCGGCGGCCGCGTCAGGTCGAGCGTGCGCATCCCGCGACGTCTCAGCCCGCAGCCTGTCGCGCCGGGTGCACGAAGGACTGGAGCCATTCGCCGCGGAACCAGTCGTGGCGCGCACGGATGTCGTCGGCGTAGTTCCAGGCCGTGATCACGCACACATCTGGCGGGCGCTCTCGGAACACCGGCGCTTCGACGATCGGCAGCGCGACGCCGGCCATCCAGAGATTCGCTCGCAGCGGTGAGTCGTCCACGACGTAGTCGGGCCGGATCTCCGGCAGCTGGTTGAACCACACGGCCGCCCGTCCGGAGGCGCCGTAACCCGCCACACGCTTGCCATCTGCGTGAGCTCGCATGAGCGCGTCGTATGTCGATGTCGAGCGTCGGCCCTCGTACGCGCGGACGACACGCTCGAACGGCGGTCGGCGCGGAGCCGACGGCCTCGGCGCGCCCGCCGTCTTGCGGAGTCGCACACGCAGGAGGCCGCCGTGGACCGGCAGCCGTGTGACCTCATCGGCGACCAGCCCGAGGCGGGCGGCGCACCCCGACAGCGAATCCGCCGACCAGTACCCCTTGTGCTCGTGATACATCGCGTCCCACTGGCCGCTGAGGACCGCATCGAGGTCGTGCGCCTCGATCCACAGCTCGCCACCGTCGACGAGCAGGTACGCCATCCCGGCGAGCACGTCGTGCATGTCCGTGACGTGGGCGACGCAGTTCGAGCTGACGATGACGTCGAACCGCTCGTCCGTAGCGATGTCCCGGGCGAGGCGCATCGAGAAGTGGTCGTTGATGAGCTCGTAGTTCCGTGCGCCAGCCGCCGCGGCCACATCGCTCGGGTCGACGCCGACGAGCCGCCAGCTATTCGGCAACCGGCGCAGGAGCACTCCGTCATTGCAGCCAACCTCGAGCAGCCGCACATTCCCCCGCCCGTAGCGCGCGACGAGCTCGTCCGCGTAGCCGGAGAAGTGCCGGACGACCCCGAGGATTGAGGAGGACTTGTAGTGGTACGAGCCGAAGAGGACGTGATCGTCGATGTCCTCGAGCGCCTGCGCGAGACCGCAGGCCGTGCACCACACGAGCGTGAAGGGATACTGCGTCAGCCGGCGCGCTTCCTCGGCCGATTCGCAGAAGCTCCCGACGAGCGGCATCGGATCGAGCGTGACGATGATCTCGAGCGCGCCGGCTGAGGCATGGCACCCGCGACATCGTGTCAGACGGGACATTGCCTCGAGCGATGCGCGATCGTGGGCGTGGGGCACGTATCCTGAGGCTATCAGGGGACGGCGGCGAACGATCGTTGGCGGGACGAGCGGAGCGCGAAGCACGCGATCACCAGCACCACTACGTCTCCGAGCAGCATCGCGAGGGCCACGCCCTCGAGCCCGTACGCGATCCCGAAGACGATGACGAGCGGAAGGTTGAGGACGAGGCCGGCCACGTTCATGAGCGAGGCGAGCAGCGGAACGCCGAGGGCGCGCAGCGCCAGCCCCGCGACGCGGCTCGTGCCCTCAGCGGCGCCCGCGAGCGCGAGCAGCCGCCACGGCCCGACGGCGACGTCGAAGCCCTGACCGAACAGGATCGTGACGATCGGGTGTGCGAGCAGGATCAGCGGGACCGCGAGACCGAGCAGACCGAGCGCAGCGCTACCGACGGCAAGGCGCGCGAGATACGGCCCACGTTCACCCGCACGCGAGACGCGCGCGAAGAACAGGTTGCCCGCGGCTTGTCCGGCCTGCGTGAGGAAGTCCGCGCACAGCGCCGCGACGGAGTAGAAGCCAAGCGCGGTCGCCCCGAACAGCACGTACACAACGAACTGATCGAGGCGGATGAGCAGGACGAGCACGGCGTCGCCGAGGTGGCTGCGCAGACCGTATCGGAGCTGTTCGACGAGCAGCGACCCCTGCCACGCCCACCGCCAGCGCACGATGCGGCGGACCGCGAGCACGATGAAGGCATTGGAGAGCGCAAACGAGATGGGGATAGCGAGATAGAAGAGCTCGACCGGCACGAGATAGATCGCGGCGACGAGGAGGATCGAACCGGCGAGCCGAGCCGCGAGCGTGACCTGTGCGTATTGCGCGACGCGGTGCAAGCCGAGGAGGGCGGCGCCATGGAACTCGCGGAGCAACTGCACGGCGATGAGCACGAGCGCGACTGCAAGCGCGACGTGCACGGCGGGCACCCCGACACCGGGCGCGAGTGCGAGCCAACCGAGCAGGGTCCCCAACCCGCCGAACACGAACGCGAGCACGAACGAGCCGGTGAGCAGGCGCGACACGTCGAACGATCGCGCCGTGAAGTACATCGTGGCCGGATTCAGACCCATCGCCACCACCCACGCGATGATCGATGGCCCGATCGTCAGCAGCGTGGAGTAGCCCTTCGCCTCTGGTCCAAGGTGGCGGCTGACAAGGATCGCGATGACACCGCCGGCCGAGAGCTGGGCGAAGAGCCCGAACACGGACCAGAGCGCGTCCGTTCGGATGACGGGCTCGCGGTAGCGCGACGTGACCTCGCGCAGCAGGACCGCAGGAGCGGCCCAGCGCTCGCGGCGGCTCAGGATCGCCTCACGATGCGGCGATCGTCTCGCGCAACGCCTCGGCGACGTAGCCGATGCTCTCATCGCTTAGGTGGCCGTGGAAGGGAAGGGCCAGCGTCCGCTGACCGACGTCCTCGGTGACGGGAAGGGTGCCACGAAGATCGCCGAAGCGATCACGGAAGTAGGGCTGCAGGTGGATCGGACTGAAATATGGACGCGTCGGCACGTGGCGCGCTGCGAGCCCCGCTGCAACGAGGTCGCGCGACAACCCACGATCGAGCAGCACGACGTAGACGAACCAGCTCATGCGGGTCGTCGCGGGAAGAACGCGCGGCACGGCGATGCCGGGAATGTCCGCGAGCGCCGCGGAGTAGCGCCTCGCCACGTCGTCGCGCTGCGCGATCAGCGCGTCGAGGCGTTCGAGCTGCGCGACGCCGAGCGCGGCGGAAAGCTCGTCGAGCCGGTAGTTGAATCCGAGCCGGAGATGCGTGAGCCAGTCGTTCCCCGCGCCGCGTCCCTGGTTGCGCAGGCTGCGCGCGACGTCGGCGAGCTCGTCGTCGTCGGTCACGATCACGCCACCCTCGCCCGTGGTCATCTGTTTGTTCGGGTAGAAGGCGAAGACCGCCATCTGCCCGAGGCTCCCGGCGGGACGGCCCCGCCACGTCGCACCGATGGCCTCGCACGCGTCCTCGATGACCCGAAACCCGTTCCGGCGCGCGATCTCCTCGAGCCGCGCGAGGTCGCACGGCTGTCCGAACACGTCGACCGGGATGAGCCCGACGGGGGGAGCGCCGGACGACTGCACGACGTCCTCGACTGCCGACGGATCGATGTTGAACGTGACGGGGTCGATGTCGGCGAAGACGGGACGCGCGCCTTCGTAGAGAAGGCAGTTCGTCGAGGCGACGAAGCTGAACGAGGTCGTGATGACCGAATCTCCATGTCCGAGCCCGAGCGCGCGGACCGCGACGTGCAGCCCCGCCGTCCCGCTGCTCACGGCGATCGCGTGCTTCCGTCGCGCGACCGCGGCGATGCCGGTCTCGAACCGTTCGACCATCGGGCCGAAGCTAAGCTGCGTGCTGCTCATGACCTCGGCCACAAGCGCGCGATCGCGTTCGCCGATGTCGGGCGCGGACATGGTCAGGTCCCTCGGAACGACACGCTGCCTCACGATGCCGATAGAGTAGGTCCATGCCCGTCCGCGCGATGAGCTCTCCATGTGCGGCATAGCGGGGGTCATCGGTCCAGAGGGCCTACCGAGATCGGTCCTTGAGCGCATGGCCGCGGCGCTCGTCCATCGCGGCCCCGACAGCGAGGGGATCCACCAACGCGCCGACGTCGGATTCGCCGTTCGCAGACTGAAGGTCATCGACCTGGCCACAGGTGACCAGCCGATCCGCAGCACATGCAGCGGCGCGACCATCGTTTACAACGGCGAGCTCTACAACTACCGCGAGCTCAGACAGGAGCTCGTCGATCGGGGCCATCACTTCTCCACGATGTCGGACACGGAGGTGGCGCTCCACTTCTACGAGGAGTACGGCGTCGGTGCGTTCCATCGGCTGAACGGCATCTTCGCGTTCGCGATCGACGATCCGCGCACCGGCTCCGTCGTGGTCGCGCGCGATCACCTCGGGGTGAAGCCGCTCTACTACGCGGAGGCGAAGGGAGGAGTCGTGTTCGCGTCCGAACCGAAGGCGCTCTTCGCGAGCGAGCTCGTCGTGCGCCGGGTGGAGCGGTCTGCGATGGCGACGTATCTCACATACGGCCACGCGACGCCGGACCGGACGATGTACGCCGGCATCATCAAGCTGCCGGCAGGCATGGCACTCACACGGACGGCGGCCGGGATCTCGCTGCACCGCTACTGGGATATCGTCGAGCGCGCGCGCCGCTGGCCACGCGACGCGCAGCTGCCGACGGACGAGCTCGCGGCCCTGCTCGAGGATGCGGTCGCACGCAACATGCTCTCCGACGTCCCGGTCGGCGCGTTCCTCTCGGGAGGCATCGACTCGGGCCTCGTCACGGCGCTGATGCGCAGGCGCACGGGTCAGCTGCACACGTACTCCGTCGGCTTCGGCCTTCCCTCCGACGAGACGCCGCACGCCCTTGAGGTCGCCCGCGCGCTGGGGACGGAACACACGCCGGTCATCGTGACGCCGCGCGACGCCGCCGACGCGATCGCGGACGTGTCGGTCATCTACGACGAGCCGTTCGCCGACGAGGCGGCGGTCCCGACCTATCTCATGTCGCGCCGCGCACGACAGGACGTGACCGTCGTGCTCACCGGAGAGGGCGGAGATGAGCTGTTCGGCGGGTACCGCCGGTACGCGGCGGAGCAAGCCTACGGCGCGGCCCGTCGCCTCCCGCCGGCGCTGCTCTCGATCGCGGGACGGACCGGCCTCGAGCGCGTTCCGGCGCTGCGACGCTTCGGGCAGACGGCGCGTGCGCTGCGCGAGACGGATCGCGCGGCGCGGTACAGCGTATGGACGGAGACGTTCCATGCCGAGGAGCGGACCCGGTTGCTCGGCGAACGGGCGGACCGCGACCCCTACCGCGTCGTGCAGCGGTTCGTGCCGACCCGTGACGCGATCCGCGACGACGTGATCGCGATGATGGTGTTCGAGCTGCGGACGTGGCTCGTCGACGGGTATCTCGAGAAGGTGGACAAGGCGACCATGGCCACGAGCCTGGAGGCGCGGGTGCCGCTGCTCGATCCGCGGATCGTCGAATTCATGGCGCTGGCCCCGCGCCACTGGAGGATCTCGGGTCGCGACACGAAGGTCCTGCTGCGCACGGTCGCGTCACGATGGGTCGACAGGGCGGTCCTGCGACGGCCGAAGCAGGGCTTCGGCCCGCCGATCGGACTCTGGCTGCGCACGACGCTCGCCGATCGGGTCGACGAGATGGTTGCGCCCTCCGCCGCGCTCGGCGACTTCGTCGAGCGCGGGGCCGCGCGGGCGATCATCGACGACTTCCGCCGCGGAGCCTGGCGCGAACGACAGGTGTGGTCGCTGCTGATGCTATCGCTCTGGGCCGAGCGGGAGCGTGCCGCGAGCGCGCTCAGGGCTGCGTGACCGCGACCTCGCTCACGCCGGGCGGCCGGTTCGTCATCTCGCTGGACTTCGAGCTGCACTGGGGCGTCCGCGCACGCAGGTCGGTGAGCGCGTACCGCGCGAACCTCCTCGGCGTCCGAGATGCCGTCCCCGCCATGCTCGCGCTCTTCCGGGAATATGACGTCCATGTGACGTGGGCGACGGTCGGCATGCTTTTCTACGAGAACAAGCGGTCGCTGATGGAAGAGCTGCCCGAGCGCCTGCCGTGCTTCGCGGATCGCCGACTCTCATCGTACTCGGAGCTCGACGAGATCGGCGATGACGAGCACGAGGATCCGTATCACTACGCGCCCAGTCTTGTCCTGCGCATCCTCTCCGAGCAGGCGCACGAGATCGGGAGCCACACGTTCTCGCACTACTTCTGTCTCGAAGCGGGCGCCGACGTCGCCTCGTTCCGGGACGATCTCGAGGCCGCACGTCGCGCGTCGTCGCGCTTCGGCGTGCTGCCGCGCACGCTCGTGTTCCCGGGGAACCAGATCGCACCGGCGTATGCCGAAGCCGCCGCGGCGAACGGGATGCGCGTGTACCGCGGGACCGAATCCGCATGGCTCTATCGCCCGACCGCACGGGGCGAACAGACCATGCTCCGGCGCGGCCTGCGTCTGCTCGACGCATACGTGACCGTGACGTCCCACAACACATACGACGCACGCGACGTGATCGACGGAGACCGTGTCAACGTCCCCGCGAGCCGCTTCCTCCGGCCATACATCCCGTCCCTCGCCGCGCTCGAGTCCCTCCGCGCCTGGCGCATCAGGACCGATCTGGAGCACGCGGCGAAGAGGGACCTCGTGTATCACCTCTGGTGGCATCCCCACAACTTCGGCGTGTACCTCAACGAGAACCTCGCCATGCTGCGCCGCGTGCTCCGCACGTTCGCGCAGCTCCGCGAGCGCTACGGCATGCGCAGCGTCACGATGGGCGAGCTCGCGGACGAGATCGGCGACGTGAAGACGTGAGCGACGACGTGGTCCTGCTCGCAGGCCTGGGCCAGTCGACGGCGATCCTGTTCCATGCGCTCGACGCGGCGATCCCGCTTCGCGCGGTCATTGTCGAGGAACGGCCGGCACGTCGTGACTTCATCGCCGCCCGCGCGCACAGGCTCGGCGTCGGCCGGGTCCTCGGGCAGATGGTCTTCCACGCCGCCGTCGTCCCGCTGCTCCGACGCCGGTCGGCGCGCCGCAGGCGCGCGCTGCTGCACGAACTGGGGCTCGACGATTCACCGATCCCCCCGGAGCGCGTGGTGCGCGTCCGCTCGGTCAACGACGCACGGACCGAGGGGCTGCTGCGGGAACTCGCGCCGGGCGTCGTCGTCGTCAACGGCACGCGGATCATCGCCCGCAGGCTGATCGAGGCGCTGCCCCGCACGGTGTTCCTCAACATGCATGCTGGCATCACGCCGCTGTACCGCGGCGTCCACGGCGCCTACTGGGCGCTCGTGCAGGGCGACCCGGAGCACTGCGGCGTGACCGTGCACCGCGTCGACACGGGCATCGATACGGGCCCGATCGTCGCGCAGGCGCGAATCGCACCCGCGCCGGCGGACGACTTCACGACCTATCCGTTGCTGCAGCTCGCCGCGGGCATCCCCCTGCTGATCGACGCGATCAGGTCCGCGCGCGACGGGCACATCACCGAGACGCCCGCCCCAGCCGGAAGGTCACGTCTCTGGACGCACCCGACCGCGCTCGAATACGTGCGACACCGGCTCCGCGGGGTTCGCTGAGCGAGCGCTAGGCCCTGACGCCGCGACGCGCCTCGATGATCTCACGCAGACCCTCGGCGAAGGACACCTCGGGCTTCCACTGGAGGTCGCGCTTGATGCGCGCGCTCGAGACGGAGGCCGTCGGCACGTCGGCCTGGCGCGCCTCGGTGTACACGATCTTCGTCGGGACCTCCGCCACGACGGTCTCCGCGAGCTGCTTGATCGTGACGAATTCGTCCGAGACGGTGTTGTAGACCGAGCCGCTCGCGGCTCGCTCGACGGCGAGCGAGAACGCCCGCCCGATATCACGCGCGTGCGTGAACTGCCGTCCCTGCTGTCCCGTCCCCTGGATGGTGATCGGCTCGCCGCGCAGCGCGCGGTCGATGAACAGCGAGAAAACGCTGTTGGGCCGCATGCGCGTGCCGAACGCGGTCCCGAGCCGCAGCGCCGTCACGGAGAGGCCCTTCCGCAGATGTCCATAGGCGAGCGCGATCCGCTCCCCCGCGAGCTTCGTGATGTTGTACGGATGGTCCGGAGCGCAGGGATGATCCTCGTCGAGAGGCTGGTACTTCGGCGTGCCGTAGACCTCCCAGGTGGACGCGTAGACGATCTTGCCGACACCGGCGCGCAGCGCGGCTTCGCACACGTTCGCGGTACCCGTGACGTTCACCTGCGCCGCGTGCCACGGCTTCTCAGCCGCCAGATACACGTCGCCGACGGCCGCGAGATGGCAGACGAAATCAGCACCGGCGAACGCGCTCGCGAGCGCGTTCACGTCCATCAGGTCGGCTCTCATTGTCCGATGCTTCGGGTTGACGGCGAGATCGACGACCGTGATCGTGGAACCGCGCTCGGCCAGCACGTCCGCGACGTGCGACCCAAGGAACCCCGCTGCGCCAGTCACGATGCCTTTCAACGACGGACCTCCGACGGGCTGTACTCCGGGACGAGGTCGCGCATGCGCTGGATGATCGCCGCACGCTGACGGAGGGCCACGAGGCGAGCGAGCTCCGCGATCACCCCGCCCAGTGCGGCGGGTGCTTCGGTGCCATGGACGATGCGGCGGACGGCCTCGTGGCTCGTCGCTTCGCTCCGCTCGTACGGAAACAACAATTCCTCATTCAGCTTCTCGCCTGGTCGCAGCCCCGTGAACTCGATCGTCACGTCCACTCCCACCTCGAGTCCGTTCAGGCTGATGAGGTCGTTCGCCAGGTCGACGATCTTCACCGCATCGCCCATGTCGAGGACGAAGAGATCGCCGGGCTCGGCGAGGACGGACGCCTGCATCACGAGCTGCACAGCTTCGGGAATGGTCATGAAGAACCGCTTCACCTCCGGATCGGTCACGGTAAGCGGCCCGCCCAGCTCCAATTGGCGCTTGAAGATCGGCACGACGCTGCCACGGCTGCTCAGCACGTTCCCGAAGCGCACCGTGGCGAAACGTGTGTTCGTACGGCGTGCCGCATCGGCGACCAGCAGCTCCGAAACGCGCTTCGTTACTCCCATCACGCTCGTGGGGTTCACGGCTTTGTCGGACGAGATCAGGACGAACCGCTCGACGGCGACCTCGGCCGATGCCTCGATCACGTTCTGCGTTCCCAGGATGTTCGTCGCGACCGCCTCCTCGGGGTACATCTCCATGAAGTTGACGTGCTTGTGCGCCGCGGCGTGGAACACGACGTCCGGACGCATCTCGCGGAACAGCGCGTGGAGCCGATCGCCATCGCGGATGTCCAAGATGACCGGGACCGTGTCGACGCGACGCCGCTCGAGCGTCTGCAGCGCCTCGAAGATGCTGTTCTCGCCACGACCGAGCAAGATGAGCTGCTTCGGACCGAAGTCCGAGAGCTGACGGGCGAGCTCGCTGCCGATCGAGCCGCCCGCTCCGGTGATGAGGATCCGTCTGTCGCGGAACGATTCGCGCACCGAGTCGTGATCGATACGCGCCGGCGCGCGGCGGAGCAGGTCCTCGACGTCGATCTCCCGCAACGCGTCCATGCGGATGCGGCCGGCGACGACCTCGGCCACGCTCGGCACGGTGAGGCAACGCGCTCCCGCCGCCTCGGCCGACCGCACGAGCCGCCGCAGCACACGACCTTCCGCCGAGGGCAGCGCCAGCAGGACCACAGAGATGTTGTGGTCCTTGACGACGCCGGCGAGATCTTCCGTGCGCCCCAGGACCGGAAGCCCCAGAAGGCGCTGCTCGCGCGGCAGGTCGTCAGCGAGCACACCCACCGGATGCATCCCCAGATCGACGTCCGTCCGCAAGTCGCGAATGACGGAGAGCGCTGCGGTTCCCGAGCCGACGACGAGCGCGCGCTCGAGACCCGCGACGGTGCGCGCGCCTCGGCGCCCTACGCCGACCACGCGGAAGGCAAAACGCCACGACCCGGCCAGGGCGATCATGAGGATCGTGTCGATGACCGGGACGGATCGCGGGAACGAGACCGTGGGGGGTGCCGCTTCGAGATAGCCAGCGTAGACGATCGCGTACGCGAAGATCGAAGAGCCGACCACGGCGACGAGGACCGCGATGAGCTCGTCGACGCTGGCGTATCGCCAAACACGCTGATAGAGCCTCAGCCACAGAAATGCCCCGACGCGGGCGACGACGAGCACCGGAAGCGCCCAAAGGTAGACGCGCAGGTATGCGTCGAACGTCGGCGAAGGCGCGTCGAAGCGCAGCGCCAGAGCGAGCAGGAACGAGAGCGCGGTGGATGCAACGTCGAGCACCACGAGGTGGCGGCCGCGGAGCGTCAGCGCTCGCACGCCCGCCCGTCGTGCGTCCGCGAATCCGGGACGCTTCATCGTGTGGCGAGGATAGTGCCGACCGTCACTTGTAGTCCTGCTGCAGCTGCAGCGCGGCCTTGTTCTGCGGATCGATGGCGAGTGCGGCGGCGATCTCCGCGCGCGCCTCGTCGTCGCGCTTCTCGGCGTGCAGCACCTGCGCGAGCAACAGGTGGAGCTGCAGCGACGCGGGCGGCTTGATGAGCGTCAGGCCATTCCGGACCATGTCCTCCGCCTGCTTCAGCTTGCCGACGCGGATGTCGGCGAGGACCGCCGCCTCATACACAGAGGGCTCCGTTGGCTGCAGCTCGACGGCGAGGTGGCCTTCGCGCGATGCGCGCTCGGCGTCCCCCAAGAGGAGTGCCACGCGCGCGGACAGGTCGCGACTCTGCTGATCCCACGGGTCGGCGGCGGTGGCCTTCTCGAGCGCGACGGACGCGCCATGCACGTCCTGCACGAAGAGGCGCATGAGCGCGAGGTTCGACCAGAAGATCGGCTGCGACGGCTTCAGGCGCGCGGCCTCCGCGAATGCAGCCGACGCCTGCACGACCTTGTCGGACGCGTTCAGAGCGGTCCCGAGGCCGCTCCAGTACTCCGCCCGCCGTGGATCCGTCTCCACGGCGCCGATCGCCTCAGGCACGGCCTGGGTGCCACGACTATTCGCGACGAGGCTCTCGCTGCGTCCGAAGCGGTCCGATGCGATGACCCGGTCGTTCGCGGCCGCGGTAGCGGCGACGGCGGCAGCGAGCGCGAGGGCGCCGACGGCGGCGACGGCCCATCGCGGGTACGGCGCCCGCGCGCGCGCGGCAACGCGGCGGCCGGACGCCTCCGCGATCACCCCGAAGCACAGCCAGGGGATCCAGTCCGTACCGATGTCATTGATGGTGACCAGTCCCTGACCGAAATACGCCGCGAGGGGCACGAGCGCGATTGCGGCTGGATGGCCCTGTCGCGCGAGCCGCACCGCCGCTACGACCGCGATCACCAGGAGCGCGACGAACGCGGTCGTGCCGATGAGGCCGGCGCTCGTCGCGATGTGGAGAAGCCAGTTATGCGTCGAGTTCTGCAGCTCCGCAGGGTTCAGGAAGACCGAGCGCTCTGCGCGGAACGCGGGATAGCCGATGCCGAAATTGTCCGGGCCCAGTCCGAGCAGTGGCCGCTGAAGGATGAGCCGCACGGATGTGCCCCAGATCTCGAGGCGCGATTGCGCAGATCGATCGTTCAACAATGTCCCGAGATCGAGGAAACGGGATCCGAGCGGTGTCGCGACGAGGCCGACCACGCCAAGGAAGGCAGCGCCGACGAGCGCGACGAGCGACTCGCGACGCCGCGCGTCGGGCGCAAGCAGCACGAGCAGCACGACGGCAAGCCAGCCGAACGCGAGCCCGAGGTAGGCGCCCCGGACATTCGTGAGGATGACCGCGACGAAGAGCGCAAAGGTAACGAGGCCGAGCGCGATGCGCGCCGCGCGGCGGTCGACACGGATCGCGGCCGCGAACGCGGCGGTGCCGGCGATCGCGGCGTACGTACCCGATACCTCAGGCTGACCGAACGACCCGGGTGGCCGGATGTCCCGTCCTTCCAAATACGTGACCGGATCCAGACCAAGCTTCTGAACGAACATGTACGTCGCGACAACGCCGGCGGTCGCGAGCGTGACGATGGCGAGCCGCGTGAGGTCTCTCGCGGTCGGGAGGAGCACGAGGGCCGCGCAGTAGAGCACGGCGTTATCGAGCATCTGGTCGAGCCCGAGGTAGCGGCGCCAGATGCCGAAGAACGCGGTCTCCTGATCGAGCGCGAGCAGCGCCGCCGCGGCGTACGCGAGGAGCACGGCACCCAGAGCGATGTGCGCGGGGCTCCACACGATGAGTCGGCGGCCGTGGAGGACGACGAGCGCGACGAGGAGCACCGCGAGCACCAGGCCTGTCACGTGCGCGACGGCGCTCTTCGGCAGCGCGAACGCGTCGATGATCTGGGGATCGAACACCAGCACGACGAGGACGACCTTGAGCGCGAGTACCGCCTGCGCTGCGAGGAACAAGGGATCGCGAGCCACGGTATCGACGAACGCGGCTTCGGCTATCGGGTCGTTATCAGGTGATTGAGCGCGTCGACGACGTGCCACGCCGGCACCTTACCTCTTCTAGACATGGGACCGGGGCCCTTGCGGGCCCCGGTCCCCAGATCGCTACGCGAGATTCTCGCTACGGAAGCGAGGTCTGGACCGAGATGTTGCAGGTGCCGTTCGCTACGAGCAGCGGCAGCGTCGGGCTCGAGCCCGAGGTGATCACTGGACCGTAGTTGTCGGTACCTGCGGTGGTGGTCGAGCGGACCGTGTAGGTCGTCGAGCCACCGCTCGTGGTCTGCGGGTTGGTGGTCAGCAGCGTCGTCGACGTGCCCGAGTTACGGGAGAACGTGACCGAGTAGCTGCCGGACGACACGGTGTTGCCGAGCTGGTCACGGACCCTGACCGTCGCAACCGACGTCGACGAACCGTCATTGACGATCGCGATCGGCGAGAACGAGCAGGTCAGGTGGTCCGCGCCGCCAGCGGTCCACGTCATCGTGGTCGTCACGCTGGTCAGGCTCGGCGAGGAGAACGTCACGGAGCAGGCGCTGTAGGCGCCGGCGCTCCTGAACGCGAAGGTCGCGCGGCCCGAGGACGCCGTGTCCGTGGTGCTGGCAACCGCAGCCGCGCCGCCGCCAGCGCCGATGCACGTGTTCGGGTCAAGGGTCGCGGTGACCACGACCGAGCCGGTCGGCCCGGTGACCCGCAGGCCGTTCACGTCCTGAACGAGGACGCGGACGATGATGCAGGCGGAGTCAGTGATCGTGCCCGCGGCGTAGTTCGCCTTGGTGCACGTGCCGTTCGCCGCCGCAGCCGGCTTCGGCGACGAGTTGTCCGCGACCGCGAGCTTGTTCGGCGCGCCGACGATCTGCGTCGTCAGCGTGGCCGACGTGCCCGCGATGGACGTGTCGTTCGTCGTGATCGCGATGATGCAGCTGCCAGGCGTGCTCGTCGACGTGAGCGTGAACGAGACCACGCCGCCCGCAGCGGTGGCCGAGCCACTACCGGCGGAAACGCTGAAGCCGGTGCCGGTCGAGCCAGCGCTCAGGGTGCAGACGCTCGCGGAGCTGGAGTCACGCGTCGCGGTGATGACGGTCGAGTTGTCGCTGATCACGGTGTTGCCGTTGGCGTCCTGGATGGAGACCGTGAGCGCCGACGTCGACGCGGTGTCGGCCGCGATCGGGTTACGGCTCAGGCTGGCACCCGTCTTGGTGGCCGTGCCCGGGGCCGAGGTCGGAACGATCGCGTTGCAGCCGGTGACGCCCGTGCCGGAGACCGACACCTGCGCGCTACCGGTGTTCGTCGTCGTCGTGGCGGTCACCGAGGCGACGCCGGCCGACGGCGAGATCGTCTGCGGAGACCCACCGTTCAGCGTGATGAGGGTGGGCGTGTTGTTCGTGAACGTCAGGGCCGGCGAGCTCGCGTTCGTAACGGTGTTGCCGTTCGCGTCCTTGAGCGTCGCCGTGAACACGATCGTGTTGCTGCCGTTCGCGATGGTCGAGGTCGGGTTGGCGGAGCAGCTGACCTGCGTCGCCGGGCCGAAGACGCTGACCGGCGCGGAGCCGGTGAGGCCGTCAGAGCTCGTCGCGATGACGGTGCAGGGCTGCGTGGCCGAGTTCGTCGCCGTGGCGGCGAAGAGGCCCGCCGAGGTGATCGCGCCGCAGCCACCGGTGACCGACCAGCTGATGGTCGCGCCGGTGCCTGCGCCGCTCGCGGTGAACTGCTGGGTGCCGCCGACGGCCAGCGAGGCCGAGGCCGGCGAGAGGGTCAGGCCACCAGTCGTCGAGCCAGGGGTGGTGTTGACCTGGAAGTACCCCTGGGGACGGAGCATGAGGCCGCTCGCGATGAGTCCGACGTCACCGTTGAAGGTGGCGGCGGTGCCCGCCGGGGTGCCCGCCGGAACGGTGAAGTTGTAGATGAAGAAACCGTTCTGGCCCGGGGCAACAGCGGCGGAAACGGTCGCGTACACCGTGCTCGAGAACCATCCCGAGGCGTACGCGGCGTTCGGCGACGCGACGTTGCACGTCACCTTGTCGGCGGCGCACACGAGGAGCCCGACGACGCCGGGCTGCCAGGTCTGCGTGCCGTCGTTGAAGAAGATGGCCGAGAACTGACCCGAGGCACCGGCCGGCAAGTTGGTGAAGACCGACTCACCGGAGTAGCTCGAGGAGTATCCGCCACCTGCGAGGGCATTGGCCTGGACGGACGTGCTGAACGTCAGCAGGAGGCTGAACGCCATCACGAGCGTCAGGGCCGTGCTTGCGATCCTTCGCATGTGAACCTTCCTTCTAGAGATTTGATTCGCCTACTTGGTCGCGATGCGCACGAGGTGATCGCGCGGATGAGTCCTTGTTCCGATGAGCGTGTCCCCCGGTGCTCAGTCACCTCCTTCGATCGAGGTTTTGGCCCCGGAGGCAACTTCCCGGGGACCTTCGCCAATCGGACGCGGGGACAGAGACGAGGCGGCCAGCCGCGGAACGGCTGCCACCAGGCCGGGTTGTACCAGAAGCGGCCAAAAGCCGCCAGCCGGCCTCTCCGGCCCGTTGCCATCAAGACGCACAGGTGAACGGGTTTGTCGCATCACGACCGGCCTCCCGGGAGCGTGACGTAGAAGCCCTCGCGGCCACCCTGCCACGCGCGGCCCAAGAGATCGAACATCGGTTCGGATGCATCTGCTGGCTCGATGTGCGCGACGCCTCCGGGCTGCGCGAGGCCGTAGGCGAGCACCCCGCCAGCCCGGCTGACGTAGTAGACGAACCCGTTCTGGTCCATCGCGAAGCTCGTGATCGCGCGGCCGACGAGGCCAGCCGTCACGCTGAGGCCGCCCGTCTGAGCGGGGCGCAATGAGAACGTCTGGCCCGTGTCGGTCCCGACCCAAACCGTGCCCTGGCGGTCGACGGACAGGGCGGTGATCGAGCCGCCATGTGCGAGCGAGTACTCCGTGGTCTTCGCCGTCAGCGGGTCGTAGACGTCGATCGCCTGACGGTCACCGCCGGCGGTCCAGATGCGCCCGAGCGGATCGGACGCCACCGCCGCGAGTCCCAGGCCGACCGGGATGCGCTGGACCTGTCCGGTGCGCGGGTCGTAGCTCACGAGGCCGTCCGCGCCGGTCGCGAGCCAGAGCCGCTCGTCGGGGGAGGCCGTGATCGCCGACGCGTTCGTCGCGTAGGCCAGCGGGATCTTCACGTACTGCAACGTGCTGACCGTGAGCGCGTAGACCATGCTCGACGGACCGTCGACGAAGTACACGTGGTTCCGGCTGGCCGCCATGCTCGTGATCGTCGCGCCGGCGGGAAGCACCGCGAGCTGCAGCAGATCGCCGTTCTGCATGTGCAGCGCGTTGACGCGGTTCGCGTTGTCGAGATACCAGATGCGCGTCCCGTCGCTCGCGACGCGCGTCGGTCGCTGCGACGGGGAGACGCTCACGAAGTAGGTGCCCGGCCACAGCGGCCGCGCGTTCAGCGGCACGAGGTCATCCTTCTCTTGGGGCGCGACCACGACCGCCGGCTGCGTCGCCGCGGGCGTCGGTGTCGCGGATGGACCAGGCGTCGTGATCGCGGTCGGCAGCGGTGTGGCTGTCGACGCCGGGTTTGGCGATGTCGCGGCGGCCGTCGTGAGCGAGGACGGCAACGGAACGTCCTTCACGTCGTTCGCGCCGATCACGGCGAACTTGCGCTCCGACGCGTCGTACGCGAGATCGCGGGCGTTCGCCGGCGCGTCGATGGTCGCCGCGGGGAGCCCATCTGACGTGAGGATCGTGATGACTCCCCTCCCGGCGAAGTCCGCCAGCACGGCGAACTGGCCGCCCGGGAGCGCCGCGACCGCGCGCGGCGTTCCGCCGATCGCGAGGCTGGCACCACCACGGCCGAAGGTGATCGTCGCGCCCGCGGCGCCGTTCGAGAGCACCACGTAGTTGTCGCCACCGATCGCGAACGCGGCGGCGACACCGCCGGGCGCGCTCGCGAGCGGTGCGTAGGTCGCGGCGTCCGCGAGGATGGACGACTTCGCGGAGACGAGGAGCGCACGCCGGCCGTTCGGCTCGATGACGATGATCTGCGGCGCGACGTCCACCTGGTGGACCGACTCGACCTGCTTGGTGCCGCCGTCGATCGTGGAGATGACGCCCGTGCCGGACGAGGCCGCGCCGGGCGTCGCGCTCGGACCGGGTCCGACGACCGAGGTCACGACGAGGTTGCCCTTGCCGTCGACCTGAAGGCTCGTCGGCGTGCCGGGAACGCTCACCGCGGTCGCGGCGGTGATCGCCATGCTCGAGCCGTCGATCTCGGTGACCGTCTTCGCCGTCGAGTCGAGCACGATGACGGTGTTCGTCGTGAGGTTGATGGCGAGCGCGGTCGGCCGGCCGCCCACGTGGACGATCGCCTTCTGCGCGAGCGTCGTCAGGTCGAGCGCGGCGACCGTCGCCTGATCGGGCTTCAGCACGTAGAGGGTGTTCGTGTACGGGTTGCGCACCGACTGCTGCGCGGCCGCCACGAGCGGCGTGTTCGGCGTTGCGGTCACCGTCGGCCCACCCTGCGGCAGGCTCAGGACGAGGATGAGCGAGATGGCCGTGACGACGGCGAGGGTCGGGAGCGGCCACGCGCTCACGAGGCGCGGCACGCGCACGGTGCGCTCGCGGCCGAGGGCACCGATCGCGGCGTCGACGCGAGCCGACGGGATCGCCACGGGCATCGCCGCGAGCGTCCGGTCCACGGCGGACCAGTCGCGGACGGCGGCGCGGCAGTCGCCGCACACGGCAAGGTGCGCGGAGGCCATCGCGGCCTCCTCCGGGCCGAGCTCCCGGTCGATGTTCGCGGAGAGAAATGCCTCTGCCGCGCCGCAGGAGAGCGCGGGCGAGGCGGCGACGTCCTCGTCGACGGCCGCAAAGAGGCGCAGCGCGCCCGCGCAGGAGGCGCATTCGCCGAGGTGGGCCGCGGCGGAGGTGGCGTCGGAAGGCGTGAGCTCGCCGTCGAGGTAGGCGGACAGGAGGTCGTCGCTGAGGTGCATGCCCTCCTATGACGAGCGGGGCGGCGCCGTTGTCGCGCTCTCAGGCCACAGGCCCGTGAGGACCGTAGGGCGCCCGGGCGGCTCTCAGGGCGTCTTCAGGCCGCTTATGGCCTTGGGGTACAGGCCAGGCTGGACCCATCGGGCTTTCCCGGGGTGTACGCGGCCTCTGAACGCTGCACGGGCGCGCGATCGGGCTTCGGACGACTACCGCACGGCGCCCCGGGGTCAGCCGTCGCGTGACAGACTGAACGCATGATCGAGCAGGAGCAGCGGGCGCGTGAGATCCGCCGAGCGCGGCTCGAGGCGGCGCTTCCGAGCATGGTCGAGAGGCTGAAGCGGCTCGGCGCGCGACGGGTGATCCTGTTCGGCTCGCTGGCGCGTGGCGACGTCGGCAAGCGCAGCGACCTGGACCTCATCGTGGTGCTCGACGCCGCACCGCCCCGCTTCCTCGACCGGCTCGCGCTCGTCGACGAGGCGCTGCGGGAGCGGGACGTTCCGCTCGACGTGCTCGTGTACACGACCTCGGAGCTGGCGGAGCTCTCGCGCACGCGTCCGTTCCTGCGTCGCGCGCTGCGCGAAGGACGCGTCCTGTATGAAGCCTGAGGCGTCGGCCGAGGCCGGACGCTGGCTCGCGCAGGCCGAGCGCGACCTCGCCGCGGCACGCGATCTCGAGCGGGCGGGCCACTTCAACGTCGCGTGCTTTCAGGCACAGCAGGCAGCGGAGAAGGCGGCGACTCACCCAGACGGTGCGCGACGCCGGTCATCAACGGGGACGATCTCGCTGACCTGGCGGACTCGACTGAGGGCAGGGAGGCTCTAACCCGCCGGTCCTCGAGTTCCGTAGGCCGCCTTGAAGGCGGCCCGCGCCCGGGCGATGCGGCTCCGGACCGCGGTCATGGTCACGCCCTGGATGTCGGCGATCTCCTTGTACGAGTAGCCCTCGAGGGCGTGGAGGAGGAGCGCCACGGCGTTCTCCGGCGGAAGGGTGCGCAGCACCGCCTGGACGTGCTCGCGCTCGCCGACCTCGCCCACCGCGTCCGCGGCGTGCGGTTCGATGGGCGTGTGCTGGACCTGGGTCATGCGGATCCAGGTGAAGCGCCTGCGGCGACGGAGGTGGTCGATCGCGCAGTTGCTCGCGACGCGGTAGAGCCAGGGCAGGACCTTGGTCCCGCGCTCGAGCTTCGGCAGCGCGTGGAACGCCTTGGTGAAGACCTCCTGCGTGACGTCGTCCGCGAGCTCGGCGTCGGAGAGGAAGCGCAGGAGGAACGTGTAGATGCGCGACTTGTACGCGCCGTAGAGCGCGTCGAGCCCGTCGCGCTGCGATTCCGCCGCGAGTGCCAGGAGCTGCGCGTCCGAGATCACCCCGTGCTCCACGACAGCGACCTTGGCCGGGTCAGCCGAACGGAGCGACGCGAACGCGAACACCGGCACAGGGGGACTTTACTGTGCGAGGACCAGGTTGAGAACCTGATCTTGCGTCGGCTGGAGGCGCTTCACGACCTCCTTGAAACCGTCCTTGGTGAAGTGGAGGTCGTACGCGACCTGCGCCTGCGGGAAGTCGATGTAGTACACGCCGCGCGCGTCGGTGCGCGGGCTGTGCTCCTGACAGCCGTTGGGGCCGATGGCGATGCAGACGCCCGGGATCGGCGCTCCCAGCTCGTCGACGACGACACCCTCGATCCGGTACTGGGTACCGGGGTTCCGCCCGGGGGTGGCCGTCGCCGGCTTCTGCGTCGGCGGGATCGGGATGGTGTTGCCCTGCGGCGTGATCGCGATGAGCGGCGACGCGTTCGGGTCCGGGATCGCCGTGGTGTTCTCGGTCGCGCGGTATCCCCATACCAGCACGGCCGCCGCGATGAGGAGCGGGACACCGAGCGCGAGGAGCGTCCAGGTGCCCCGATCCTTCCAGTCGATCTTCACGCGGTCTCCCTGCTAGGGGGCGGTGAACCCCTCGTAGATCATCGCGTTGTCGCCGCCGGAAGCCAGCTCGACGACGATGCCGTTGATGGACCCGGTGCCGCCGTCGGCCACCACCGAGTATTGCGTGTCGTCGGAGAGGGCGCTCACGTCGCGCGGGTCGACGCGGATCGCCGAGCCCGGCGTGATGGGGAGGGTCTGCGTGGTCACGAGAGCGCCGTCGCTGAAGCGGTACCACGAGAGCGTGACGCTCACCGCGGACGAGGACTGGATGATGAGCGGCGTCGTCCATCCGGCCGCGCCGCCGAGCCTGCGCGTCACGTTCGGCAGGAAGCTCTTCCCGGCGACGGTCGGCGTCGCGGAGTAGGCCATCGCGGTCGCCTCGCTGTTCACGTTCACCTGCCCGGCGAGGCTCGCCCCCGGCGCGGAGACGACGAACGAGTAGTCGCCGTCCGGGAGGCAGCCGCCGATCGCGCTCGACGCGCAGAAGGGCTGCGTGGTGTCGCCGTTCGCGTACCGCACGTCGAAGACCTTGGAGGCGCCCGGCCGGATCGCGCCGAGCGCGTACGTGCGCGCCGTCCCGCCGCCGTGCGGCGTGAACGCGATCGTCGGCGACGCGGCGCTCGTGCCCAGGTTCTGGACCACGACGGTCGCCGACCGCGATATGCCGTCCGTGTTCTTCGGCGCGTAGGCGCCGAAGAGCGTAGCGCCGCCGACCACCACGCCGCCGGTGCTCCCGGCCTTCGGATGGACCTGCCACGGCTGGTCGTCCTGCGTGTTCACGACGACGGCGAGGGGCTGCGACGCGGTGACGGTGACCGCGTACTGCGTGCCGTCCACGAGGCCCGGCTCGACGTTCGGATCGATGAACTGCGAGCGGCCGGCGTCGATGGTGCGGATCGACGTGACGGTCGGCGCCGTGCCGTCGAAGGAGACGAACCGCGCGGTCGCGGTGGTCGCGACGGCGCCGAGGTTCTGGATGACGAACGGCGTGTCGAAGCCGAAGAAGCGCCGCGTGATGTTCGGCAGGAACACGCTCGTCGCGCCCGCCGCCGCGCCGACGTACGACATGGCCTCGGCCTCGTCGCCGCTGCCCTGGTGCTCGTTCACGACGGACACGACGGTCGAGCCGTAGCTGCGCACGACGACCGCGAACTGCGAGTCGCCGGGCAGGTAGGTGTCGTTGTTGGGCACGTCCGCGTAGGAGGTGCCGGGCGCGAGGCTCGGCACGACGCGGCAGGTCACGAGCGACCCGTCGGAGAACCGGTAGAAGGAGATCTCCAGACGCGTCGCGGCGGTGCCGGTGTTCTGCACGATGAACGGCGTGTACCAGCCGCCCGGTCCGCCGAGCGTCTTCGTGACGTTCGGGAGGTAGACGGTGCGCGTCGGCGTGCCGCCGGTGCATGGCTGCGCGGGCACCTGGCCCGGCTTCAGCATCGGGGCGTCCTGCCTGGTCGCGCCGTGCACGACGAACTGCGGCGAGTCGTATTCCTGGTAGACGCCGCTCTGGTCGAGGAATTCGAGCTGCTGCGCCGCGGTGACGAGGTCGTTCGGCGGGAAGTCGATGCGATACGTGCCGTCGGCGGCGGTGCGCGTGAAGCACGTGAGCTTCACCGGGCCGAGGATCACGCAGATGTTGGCGAGCGGAGCACCGGTGGAGGCGTCGAACGCGATCCCGTAGATGTAGCTGTCGAACGCGGCCGCCTGCCCGCCCGACAGCCCGAGTGACGCGATGACGAACGCGAGGACGACGGACAGCCTGACGGCACGGACGACACGTGTGGGGTCCATGTCGTGACTAACGACGCAGGTGCCATTTCAGTTTCGTCGGCGGCGACCGCGTGGTGTACGAGCCTCGGGCCTTCGCGAGCTGGGCGCCTCGCTCGTTGTACGTCTACATGTACGTTCAGATGTACGATGGCGGCGCTCCTCGCGCGCGACCGGCGCGACGCCGGTGAGACGTCGCGCCCGCTCGCGGAGCTGATCGCCGAGCGTCGCGGTGCCCGCCCGAAGCGTCGCACGCCGCGACGCGCGCATGCCGCGTATCGCGTCCACGTCCAGCGATCGGCGGAGCGCGATCTCGAGCTCCTCGCGCCCGCGCTCTTCGATCGGATCGCGAGACGGCTCGTCGCGCTCGGCGCGGTTCCGCGGCCGTCAGGAGCGGAGAAGCTCGTCGCGATCGAGGCCTATCGCCTTCGTGCGGGCGACGACCGCGTCGTGTACGAGGTCAACGACCGCACGCGCGTCGTGATCGTCACGCGGATCCGGCATCGCCGGGAGGTCTACCGGAGGCTGCGCTGAACGATCGCAAGGACGAAGACGTCGGAGCGCTCGAGGCGGGGGGCACGCGCGCCTTGACGATCAGTCGGCGCTGATCCGGCGCGCGATCGACCGCGAATACCTCGGACGGGCTCGGTGATCGAAGGCGGATCGTTTGCGCGCCATCCGCAGCGCCGCGGGAGCGTAGCGGGGGCGGACCGAGACCGGTGCGGACTACGTCGAGCGCATGCGTTCCGGGCGGCTCGCGCGCCTTTGCGCGCGCGCGCGATGAGGTACGCGATCGATACGTCGGTCCTGATCGACGTCCTGCGCGAGTACCGGCCTGCCGTCGAGCTCCTCGAGCGGCTGGCGGAGCAAGAGGCTCAGCTGGTGAGCTCGTACGTCGTTCGCACCGAGGTGCTCAGCGGGATGCGTCGCGGTGAAGAGCGCGGCACGCGCGCGCTCCTGGAGCTCGTGGAATGGCTGCCTGTGGGGGAGCCGGAATCCGAAGCCGCGGGAGCGTTGGGGCGGAGGTGCGCCGGGGCGAACCAAGGGCTCGACACCCCCGACCTGCTGCTCGCGGAGGTCGCCGAACGTCAGGGTGCCGAGCTGCTCACGACGAACGTCAAGCGCTTCCGCGAGATCTTTCCAGGCATCCGCGCGCCGTACCCGTACTAGCCGTACCCGTACTAGAGGACGCGGATCGGCGTCGCCTACCGCAGGGGGAGGCGCTCGATCGCGCGCAGCGCGGAGAGGCCGTCGCCGATGCCGCCGATGAGATACGCGTCCGACCCGGTGACCACCAGATCGCCGAGAGCCCGCGCGATGGACGGGCTGGCGAACTCCGACCACGCGTTCGTCGCGGGATCCCAGATCTCCGCGCCCGCGACCGGGACCCAGTCCTGACGATCCGGGAGCTGGCGCGATCCGCCGGTGATGAGCACGCGGCCGTCCGGGAGCGCCGCGGCCTGCTCGATGAGACGCGGCTCCACCAGCGCGCCCGCGTAGGTGAACACGCCGCGCGCGGCGTCGTAGCGCTCGGCGGTGTTCGCCGCGGCCTGCTGCCCGCCGATGATGAGCACGTCGCCGTCGCGCAGCGCGACCATCGCGTGCTGCACGCGCGGGACGGACATGTCGGGACCGGGCGTCCAGAGGTCCTTCGCGGGGTCGTAGATCACCGAGCTCTTCATCGGCGCGCCGATCTTCGAGAGGCCGCCGGCGACGAGCACGCGCCCGTCGCGCAGCGGCGCGATCGAGAAGCGCACGCGCGGCTCGGGCAGCGGCGCGGCCTCGGTCCAGCGATCGGCCTTCGGGTCGTACAGCTCGCTCGACGCGAGCGGCACGGTGCCGAAGTTCCCGCCGGTGACGAGCACCCGCCCGTCGCGGAGCGCGGCCGCGCCGTGATCGCTGCGCGCCTGCAGGAGCGGCGCCGCGCGGCGCCAGCGGTGCTCGAACGGGAGGTACACGTCGACGCGGTCCGACGAGTGGAACGCCTTCGCGTACCACTCCACGCCGCCGGCGATGACGAGGCGATCGCCGCCGACCTGGGTCATGGTGTGGTGGAGGCGCCCGGGGAGCGGCTGCTCGAGCACCCGGAGCGTGTCCGTGAGCGGATCGATGAGCTCGGTCGCGGGATTCACGACGCCGGGATCGTTCTCGTCGAGCCCGCCGAACACGAAGATCTCACCGGTGGGAAGGAGCGTCGCGCTCGCGTACGCGCGCGGGCGCGCGAGCTGCGCCATGGTGGTCCACCCGGCGTCCTTGAAGCCCTGCGGCGCGCTCGCCCCCACCAGTACGGCGACGGCGAGCGGCACGACGAGCGTGCCGACCCACCTCATTGCACTTGGAGGGTAGCCGAGCCTCCGGGCACGCCTTGACCCGAGAACCAGGTGACGCCTTCCTGCACGAGGTCGAACGTGAGCGTGTACGTGCCCGCGGTCGCGGGCGCCTTCACCGTCGCCACGAGGGCGATGCTCTGACCCGGCTGCACGTCGGTCGGCAGCGCGGTGCGCGCGCCGTCCCACACGTACAAGAGGCCGGCCGCCGTCGAGAGGTGGTAGGCGAGGTTCACCTGCGACGCGCGCAGCCACGGCATCGCGCCGGTGTTCGTGAGCGTGACGCCCACGTTCGCCGTTCCCGCGACCGGGGCGCTGATCGGGTTCCCCGCGACCACGTACGTCGCGCCGTAGCTCGGCACGACCGCGGTGAACGTCCTCTGCGGCGTCTGCATGCCGTTGCCGGAGAACCACGCGACGCCCTCCTGCACGAGGTCGTAGCGGATCGTGTACGTCCCCGCGGTCGCCGGCACGCCCACCTTCACGGCGACGGTGCGGAGCTCGTTCACCTTCATCCCCGCGAGGCTCGTGCGCAGGCCGTCCCACACGACGGTGTTCCCGGACGCGTCGTAGAGGTGGTAGCTGAGGTTGACGCTCGCGCCCCAGTCGAAGTTCGAGAGGTTCTGCACCTTCACGTTGAAGGTCGCGGGCATCGCGGTCGGCAGCGTCGCCGGCGTAGCGGAGACGTCCAGCGATCCGCCGTAGAAGAGGTTCGCGGTCGAGCCGACCTGCACCGGCTGGTCGAAGGTGCGCACGTCCTTGCCGCTGAACCACGCCACGCCCTCTTCGACCATGTCCCAGCGCAGCGTGTACGTGCCGGTGCCGGTCGGGAACACCAGCGACGCCTGGAGGCTCGCGGAGGCGCCCGGCGCGACGTCGGCGGGCAGGCTCGTGCGCAGGCCGTCCCAGACGACCGTGCGGCCGGCGCTGTCGCTCCAGTGGTACGAGAGGTGGATCGGGTTCGCGCCGCCCGCGGACCACGCGAAGCTGCTCGTGTTCGTCACGGTGATCGGCACGCTCGCCGCGCTGCCCGAGACCGCGAGGGTCTGCACCGCGGGCTGGTAGCTCGCGCCGTACGTCTTCACCAGCGGGCCCGCGACCGGCGTCGAGAGGGTGCCGGTGGCGACGCCCTTGGACGAGAACCACGCGACGCCTTCCTGCACGAGGTCGAAGCGCAGCTGGTACTGGCCGCCCTGCGGCGGCGCGGTGACCTGCGCCTGCAGCGTGACGGACTGGCCGGGGGCGAGGTCGGCGCCGAGCTTGGTGCGCGCGCCGTCCCACACCGCGGCCACGCCCGCGGCGGTGTACCAGTGGTAGCCGAGGGTGACCGGGTACGAGCTCGTCGTCGGGAACACGCCGCGCCCGGTGTTCGTGACCGTGACGGGCACGGTCGCGGTCTGGCCCGCGCTGAAGGTGGGCTGACCCTGGACCTGGTACGCGGCCTTGAAGTCGAGCGAGACGCCCGTGGGCGTGTCGTCGGGCGCGACGCCCTTGTCCGAGAACGCGAACTCGTTCTCCTTGTAAAGGTCGAGGTAGTTCGTGTACTGCGTCGGATAGGTCGGCGCGGTCATCGGGAACGTGAGCGTCACCGACTGGCCGGGCTGCACGTCGGCGGGGAGCGCCACGCGCGTCGCGCCCGGGAAGGTGTTGCCGGTCGCGTTGGAGACCCACTTGTAGCCGAGGCGCACGGGGTTCGCGCCGCCCGCGGGCCACACGCGGCCGCCGTCGTTCTGCACGGTGACGGTGATCTGCTTCGTCTCGCCCGCGACCCACGCGATCGGCACGTTGTCCTTGACCCAGTCCGCGCTCCAGTCGGCCGAGTTGAACCACTGGTCGCGCACCGGCGTGCCCTTCAGCGTGTTCCACCACTGCGTGCCGGTCTGGAGATCCCAGCGCACGATGTACGACCCGATCGCGGGCACGCTGAACGCGACGTTCACCGTCGCGGCCTGGCCCGGCGCGAGCGGCGCGGGGATCGGCGCGAGGGGGCCCTGCGCCTGGACGACCGCGCCCTTCGAGAGGATGCGGTACGAGACGTTCGTGCCCGCGGGGATCGCGGTCTGCCCCCTGTTCGTCACGGTGACCGGCACGCTCACGACCGCGCCGGGGAACCCGGCCTTCGGGAGCTGCGGATCGATGTAGGGCATGTCGAAGTAGCCGGCGTTCACCGCGTTCTGCGCGAGGCGGCGCAGCCCGTCGATCATGTTGTAGATCCCGTTGCCGGGGCAGGCGGTCTGCCCGCCGTGCTGCGAGAGGATGTAGTTGCAGTCGCGGTGGCCCTGCACGTTGGGCGGGTTGCTCGTGATGTTCACCCAGCTCCCGTCGGGCGCCTGCTCCTGGTGCGTGAACGTGTCGTTGCCGTAGGGCTGGATCCCGAGCTGGGTCGCCTTGATCGCGACGATGTTCGCGATCGCGCCCTGCAGCGCGCTCGTCGGCTGCGCGATGGAGTAGTCGCCCAGGGCGGCGATGCCGATGGAGCCGTTGTTCCAGCCGTACGCGTGACCGGCGATGACGTTGTCGCCACCCTGCCGGCCCGTCCAGATGTTGCCGAACTTGTCGACGAGGTAGTTGTAGCCGATGTCGCCCCAGCCGCGCGTGACCGCGTGGTAGTAGTAGATCGCGCGGATCGTCGCCGCGACGTTGTTGCCGCCGTCGTCGGTGACGGTGTGGTGGATGACGAACTTCTGCGCCTTCTGATAGCGCGGCGGCCACTGCATGAGGTTCTCGTCCGCCGCCCAGTCCTGCCGCGTGAGGATGCGCGACGAGCCCACCGGCGCCGCGTCGGCGTAGCTCCGTGTGAAGTCGCTGAACGCGCCGGCCACGTCGTTCAGCAGGCGCGCGAGCGGGCCGGCGTTCAGGTCGCTCACGTCCATGAACGTGAGGTTCACGCGCGCGATCGCGTCGGGGTCGCCGCTCGTGAGCCACACGCGGTACTGCGCGTAGCGCGCGGCTGTTTGCGCGACCGGCACGGGCGCGGCGAAGTGCTCGTTGCTGAGCTCGTCGGTCATGTCCTCTTCTTCGTTCATCTGGCGCCAGCCGCTCCACAGGGCGCCGTCGCTGGAGGTGCGCGCCTCGACGAAGATCGTGTCCTGGGCGCCGGGCGCCGCGATCCAGTGGATGCCGAGCCGGTCGAAGACCTGGCCCGCGTCGATGACCTCGGATGAATAGAGGAGCGTCGCGCCGCCGGTGCTGCCCGCGTCGGCCGCGCTGATCCGCGCGCCGCTCGGAAGAGAGAGCGCGCCCGCCGCGCCCCGGGCCGGGTGCGACCGGGAGACCTCGCTCGCGACGATCCGGCCGCTGGCACGCGGGGAGGCGACCGCCGGCGTGCCGAAGTTGGGGAGGAGGGCGAGCACGAGCGCGCCGATGAAGAGCGCTATCCGAAGGCGCGCGTGGCGTCGGCCCAACCGGACCTCCTTCTTCCTCTGCCACGCTTCCCCGACGCCGAAGCTGGATTCTGACATCAGAGAGCAGGGTTGTCTCTCTCGGAAACGAATGGGGCGCCGCGGTCGTCACGCTGGGCGGGTGCAATTCGCCATCAGATGAGCAGGCAGAAAGACGAGCGCATCTCAGCGGCGTGCAAGCGTCGGACGTTCGATCTGACGATGAGCTTCGCACATGCTGTGTGCTAAGTTGTGTGCGTGCGTCTGCACATAAGCCTTGATCCGAAGCTCGTGAAGGCCGTGGACAGACGCGTCGGGAAACGCAAGCGGAGCGCCTTCATCGCCGACACCGTCCGGCGCGCGCTCGAGGACGAGCGGCGCTGGGACGACATCCTCGCGTCCATCGGATCGATCCCGGATTACGGCAGCGACTGGGGAATGACCCCGGCGGAGTGGGTCCGCGCGCAGCGGCGGCTTGACCCGCGACGCGTGGGTTAGATGGCAGCGATCTTCCTCGACACGACCGTACTCGTCGACGCCCTCCGTGGCGGACCGGCGGGTGCTCGGGTGCGCGTCCTGAGGCGAGACGGCTTCACGCCGTTCGTCTGCGCCATCAACGTCGACGAGCTTTGGCGTGGCGCGCGTGGCCCGACACAGGAGAAGGAGGTCGCTCGGCTTCTGCGCGGGCTTCGTGTCGTGCCGCTCCGAGCCGAAGAGGGTGAGCGTGCCGGCCGGTGGCGCCGGGACTTCGGCGCCCGCGGGATCACGCTCGGCCAGGCGGATTGCCTCATCGCCGCCGCCGCGGTCACGGTCGGCGCACGCCTGGCGACGGCCAACGTCTCTGATTTCCCGATGCCGGAGCTCGTCGTCGAGGACTGGTCGGACTCGCGCTGAGGCAAGCTACGCACCTGCCAACACCTTCACGTACTCGGCAGCCCACTCCAAAAATCTCGGCCACGCGGCCGCGCCCTTCGGCAGCGGCGGCGGATAGAGCCCCGCGCCGGCGAAGACCGCCCTTTGCTCCTCGAGCATCCGGACGGCAGCGACGGCGTTCGCGAGGTCGCTCCGCTTCGCGCTCCCCGGAGGAGCTCGAAGATCCGGTGCACGGCCGCGAAAGTCCGCGACCAGCGCGTGTAGCGCTGCGGCAGCGGCTTGAGCAGCGCCCCGATCTCTTCGCTCATCGCGAGCGAGTAGCGGTCGGCGTTGACGGCACGGAAGCTCTTCACGACGCCCGCAGCGGGATCGGATCAAAAGGGCGCGAGCCGCAGCATGGTCGATCTGAGGCCGAGGCACGCCTGGATCGACTCGGCCTTCACGTCCGCGGTCGCGGCGGTGCCGATGAAGCGGATCGAGATGGTGTGGCCGACCCCGGCCGGCGACTGGTTCGTGACGTCGACGCCGACGAGCGTGCCGATGTTCGGGCCGCCGGCGCAGATGGCGGCGTTCACGATCTGGGCGCCGCTATAGGTCGCGCTCCACGACGCGCGCGGGTTCGGCGGGCTCGCGACCAGACGATCGCCCGGGTCCGGGACCGCCGCGAGGTACGGCTGCGTCGCGTCCGGCGTGCACACCCAGGTGCCGCCGCTCCGGACGACGCGGTTGCCCCAGCAGCCGAACTCGAGCGTGTAGCCGCCGCTCGAGCTCGCGAAGTACGTCTTCACGATGCGGCCCTGGTAGGTGACCAGCTTGCCGGCGGTCGCGAGGACCGCGGCGTCGGTGCGCGGACCCTCGGCCGCGACGCCGCCGTAGCACTGGTCCGACTGGTCGTCGCTCACGTCGTAGTCGCGCGCGGTGCCGCGGTACGACGCGTACGCGTACGAGCGCGCCGCGTAGGCCTGCGCCTTCAATGCCTCCGGGTGCCACGTGCTCGGCATCTCGTAGGAGATGACGCCGCGCACGTAGTCGTCGTAGCTCACGGCGTTCACCACGCGCAGCGTGTTGCCGAGGTTGGTGAGCCGGAAGTTGCCGCGGTAGAAGCCGGGCGTGCCGTCCAGGTGGTCGAGCTGCACGAAGCGCAGCGGCTGGCTCGGATCGAGCGGCACGACCGCGACGCTTGCGAACGATCCGAGGTTGGTGGGCGTCGCGGTGTTGTTGCTCCACACCTGCACCGCGCCGCCGGTCGCGACGAACTGCCACTTCGCGTTCGGCGCCGCGCGCCCGATCTCGGCGTTCGCGTTCGCCTCGTTGAGCACGCGGAATCCGCCGGCCGACACGACGTCGCCGAAGTAGCCGTCGAAGTACGCGTTCGTGCCGCAGCGGTAGCGCGACTGCGACGACGGCTGCGAGAGCAGCACGCGGTTGAACGGACGCGCGGCGTCGCCGAACTGGAACTGCGTGCCCGGGAAGTACTTCTGGATGATCTGCTCGCCGGTCATCGGCGCACCCGTGGCGCCGGTGGCGTAGCCCTGCGCGCCGTACTGGCTCATGCCCACGCCGTGGCCGAAGCCGCTGCCGTAGAAGACGACGCCGGACACGACGGTGAAGGGCTCGCGCTTGGTCTGCACGTTCACCTGGCTGAACCAGGCGACGCCCTCCTGCACGAGATCCCACGCGATGATGTAGTCGCCGACACCCGCGGGCACGGTGACGCGGATCGGCACGGTCGCGGAGGTGAACGCCGGAACGTCGTTCGGGAGCGTGCCGCGGGCGCCGTCCCACACGTACGTGGTGCCGGTGTTCGCGCCGAAGATGTGGTAGCCGAGGCGCACCGGATTCGCGCCGCCCGCCGGCCACGCGCGCGGCCCGTAGTTCATCACCGTCACCGTGAGGTCGATGACCGCGCCGATCGTGACCTGCCCCGGCGTCGTCGTCGCGCCGTAGCCGCCGGAGAGGCCGCTCGTGACGCTGAACGCGGCGCGCGCCGGCGGCGAGCCGCCGTCGGCGAACCAGCCGATGCCCTCGCGGACGAGGTCGATGGCGAGCGTGTACGTGCCCGACGAGGACGGCGCGGTGAACGCGAGCTGGAGCGTGCGCGAGCCGCCGGGCGCGAGGTCCGCGCCGATCGGCGTGCGCGCGCCGTCCCACACCACCGTCGCGCCGTCCGCGTCGAAGATGTGATACGAGAGGTTCACCGGATTGGGGCCGCTCCCGCTCCAGGCCTGGTTGCCGGTGTTCGTCACGGTCACGGCGACGGTCTTCGACTCCGCCCAGTACGCGTCGATCGTCGCGGCGAGCGAGTACGCGGCCGCGTAGCGGATCGCCTCGACCGCCGCGGACGCGCGGTACGGCGTGCCGCCCATCGCTCCGAACCAGCCGACGCCCTCGCGCACCAGGTCGACGGTCAGCGTGAACGTGCCCGCGACGAGCGGCGCGGTGACGCGCGCGTTCACCGTGGCGCTCGCGCCAGGCGCGACGTCGGCGGGCAGCGGGGTGCGCACGCCGTCCCACACGACGGTGTTCCCGGTCGCGTCGTGCCAGTGGTACGACACGTCGATGGGCGTCGCCCCCGTCGCGTTCCACGTCGCGGCGCCGGTGTTCTTCACGGTCACCGGCACCGTGTACGCGCCGCCGGCGACGAACGCGGGGAGCGACGCCGCGCTCACCTGCGCGACGTACGGCGCGAGCGCGTTCACCGCCATCGCCGGACCGGGCGGGAACCACGCCACGCCTTCCTTCACGAGCGCGAGCTTCAGGAGGTACGTGCCGGGGGCGGGCGGAAGGACCACGTTCGCGGTGACGGTGCGCTGCGCCGCGGGCGCGACGTCGCCGCCGAGCGGCGTGCGCACGCCGTCCCACACGACCGCGTTCGCGCCGGTCTGGTCGTACCAGTGGTACGTGAGGTTCACCGGGCTCGCGCCCGTGGCGTTCCAGGTCTGGTTGCCGGTGTTCGTGAGCGCGACCGCCACCTGGAGCGTGCCGCCCGCCGGTGCGGACGCCGGCGGCGCCGCGACCGTGTAGGCCGCGGTGTACGTCGCGGGCTGCGCGGTCACGGAGAGCGGCGCGCTCGGCGCGAACCAGGCGATGCCTTCCTTCACGAGCGCGAAACGGAGGAGGTACCGGCCGGGGCTCGCGGGCACGACGACCGTCGCGGTCACGGTGCGCTGGCCCTGCGGCGCGACGTCCGCGCCGAGCGGCGTGCGCACGCCGTCCCACACGACCGCGGTCGATCCGCTCGCGTCGTACCAGTGGTAGGTGAGGTTCACCGGGTTCGCGCCGGTCGAGGTCCACGCCTCGTCGCCGGTGTTCGTGAGCTGCACCGCCACGGCGATCGTGGCGCCCGCGGCGACCGCGGCCGGCGGCGTGGGTACCGCGTACGTCGCGGCGAGCACGCCGAGCGGCGCCGCGAACGAGGCGCTCCCGAGGATGCCGGTCACGATCGCGGCCGCGACGAGGGGCGCGAAACGACGGCTCATCGGCACGACGCCGCCAAGGTCCTCACGGTCGTGACGTTACACAACCGGCGCGTCATGGGACGAAGGTCACCGGGCGCGTCGCGCCCGCCCCGAACCAGCGGACACCTTCCGACACCAGATCGATCGTCGCCGACGCGGCGCCCGCGGGCACGGGGCCGAGCGCGACGGAGAGCGCGATCGTCTCGCCGGGCGCGACGTCGCGCGGCAGCGCGGTCCGCGGGCCGTCCCACACGAGGACGTTGCCGGCGGCGTCGTACCAGTGCACCGACGCGCGCACCGGGGCGGGCCCGCCGGCGGTCCAGAGCGCGCTCGTGACGTTCGTGACCGTGGTCTGCGCGACCGGCGCCGCGCGCGACACCGACAGCGGACCGGTCGGCAGCCGCGCGCGGTAGTCGGCGACGACGAGCAGCGGCACGTCGCCGGTCGCGATGCCGAGGCCGCTGAACCACGCGACGCCCTCGCGGACCAGGTCCACGCGCGCGCGATACGCGCCCGGCGCGAGCGGCGCGTCGACCGCGACCTGGTAGCTGCCCGACGCGCCCGGCGCGACGTCCGCGGCGAGCGCGGTGCGGGCGCCGTCCCAGAGGACGACGTTCCCGCTCGCGTCGACGACGTGCGCGGCGAGGCGCACGGGGTTCGCGCCGGCCGCGGGCCACGCGAGGATGCCGTCGTTGCGGACGCCGACCGTCACACTGGCGCGCTCGCCGGGAAGGAGCGTCGCGATCGCGCCCGGCGTGTACGAGGCCGCGAAGCCCGAGGTCACCGAGTAGGTGATGTCGCGCGTGGGAACGCCCTCGCCGCTGAACCACGACACGCCTTCCTGGACGAGGTCGAGCCGCAGCGTGTACGTGCCGAGATCGGCGGGCGCGCTGACCGGCAGCTGCACGGTAACGGTCTGCCCGGGTTGGACGTCGGCCGTGAATGGGGCCCGCGCCCCGTCCCAGAGCACGGTCGTGCCCCCGCGCAGCCAGTGGTAGGAGAGGCGGACCGGGTTCGCGCCGGCCGCGGCCCAGGATCGGGTCCCGGTGTTCACGAGCGTCACCGCGAGCGCCGTCGCGGGCGCGCCGCTGACGAGCGTCGCGCTGGTGGCGGTCGTCGCGTACGACGCGCCGAGGCCCGACCCGACCGCGACGGCGACGTCCGCGGGTGCCACGCCGTACGCGGAGAACCAGCCGATGCCCTCGCGCACGAGGTCGAAGCGCAGCGTGTACGCGCCGCGCGTCGGCGGCGCGAGCACGGTCGCCGTGGTCGTGACGGTGGCGCCGGGCTGCACGTCGCTCGGCAGCGTCGCGCGGACGCCGTCCCAGACGACGACGTTGCCGTTCGCGTCGAGCCAGTGGTACGAGAGGTGGACGGGGTTCGTGCCGCCGGCGGCCCAGATGCCGGGCGACGTGTTCGTCAGCGTGACCTTCGCGCTGAAGAGGTCGCCGGAGGTCACCGAGCGCGCCACCGCGCTCGTGTCGTACCTCGCGCCGAAGGGCGGCAGCGTCGCGGTCACCGCGCGCAGCGCGTTGAGGCGCCCCGCCCCGTACGCGACGTCGGGGCCCGGCGGACCGAGGTCGTCGGCGGTGGACTCGAGGCGCTGCAGGACCTGCGTCGCGGTGAGGCTCGGGTCCATTCCCAGGAGGAGCGCGGCGAGGCCGGTCGCGAAGGGCGTCGCCTGCGAGGTGCCGGAGAACGCGGCGTAGCTCATCGAGCCGCCGCGGTCCGATTGGTACGTCGGGTAGTGCGGCGTCGTGCTCACGATGCGGACGCCCGGCGCCGACACGCCGACCTGCGGGCCCTGCGTGGAGAACGGCGCGATCGTGTCGTCGGTGGAGGTCGCGCCGACCGCGAGCACGCCGGGATAGCCGGCCGGGTACTCGACGAGGTTCCGCGTGTTGAGGCAGCGCGTCGACGCGACGCCGCAGTTGCCCGCGGCGGCGATGATGAGCACGTTGCGCTGGATCGCGTACTGCACGGCCGACTGGAGCGTGCCGCTGTCGCTCGACGAGCCGAGGCTGATGTTGACCGCGCGCGCGCCGTGATCGACCGCGTACACGATCGCCTGCGCGATGTCCGAGATCGATCCGCTGCCGGTGCAGTCGAGCGCCTTGATCGGAAGGATGCGCGCGTTCGGCGCGATGCCGACGATGCCGATCCCGTTGTTCGCGTCCGCGGCGATGACCCCGGCGACGTGCGTGCCGTGTGAGTTGTCGTCCGTGCCGGCCGTGTCGGCGTTGCAGCCCGTCGCCTGCGCCGACAGGATCGTCGTCCCCGGAAGGACGACGCCCGCGAGGTCGGGGTGGCCGGCGTCGACGCCGGTATCGATGACGGCGACGGTCGTCGGCGTGGTCGCGGTCACGAGGTCGCGCGCGCGATCGAGGAGGATCTTCCTCGCGCCCCACTGGCCGAGGCCGACGTACGGGTCGGTCGTCCAGAGCGGATCGTTCGGCGTGAAGTCGAGGTGCACGCGCGCGTCGTTCTCGACCCGCAGGACGCCGGGCCGCGCGGCCAGCGCCGCGAGGAGGACGGCGCCGTCGGCGCCGCGCTCGAGCGGCGCCGCGATGCGGGTCACGCCGATGCCGCGGAGCTCGACCTCCACGACGCCGCCCACCGCGGCCGCGGCGGCGGCATGGTCGGCGTCGGTCGTCCCGGCCGCGAACTGGACGAGGACGCGAACGGTCTCCGCCGGCACGGACGCCGCCCGAGCGGGCGACGGGCCGGCCGCCAGCATCGCGGCGACGACCAGGGCGATGCCGACCCGGCCGAGGGCGCTTCCGTGCACAGAAGGATTATTCGACGCGGGGCCGGGAAGTTATGGGGTCGTCCGCACGACGAGCACGTTCTCGAGGCGGCGGAGGTCCACGGCCGGAGCGATGATCGCGCGTTGATACGCCGCCGCCTCCGCGTTCTGCAGCTGGACCACTTTCCCGATCACCAGTCCCTTCGGATACAGGGAGCGCAGCTCCTCGCCGAGCCCCAGGCCGGCCGTCACGACGACGTCGCCGGGCCGCACCTTCTCGGTCTGGAGGATCCATTCCATGATCAGCGCGTCCCCGTACTGGCCGCGGACGATGCCCGTCGCGCGCGATCCCTCCACCAGCGCGGAGAGCGTCGACGCCGGGTCCGTGACGAGGAGCACCTTGCTGTAGTTCGCGCCGGCCTCGGTGATGCGGCCCACCAGGCCCTGGTCCGACACGACCACGTGACCGGCCTTCACGCCCTCGTTCGTGCCGACGCCGAGCACGACGGTCGCGAGGATGTTCGAGGGGTCGCGCGCGATCACGGTCGCGCGCACCGTGTCGAACGGCAGCGTCTTCGCGACCTCGCCCAGCTTCGCGGCCTGTTGCGCCGCGAACGCGGCCTCGCGCAGCTTCACGTTCTCGAGCGTGAGGCGGTCGACCTCCTCGCGGAGATTCGCGTTGTCCGCACGCAGGCGCTGGATCTCGGCGATCGCCTGCGTGAATTGGTTCACGGTGATGCCCGCGTCGGCGAGGACGCGCTGCACCGGCACGAGCAGCTCGGTGCCGGTCGTCGCGAGCGAGCGCAGCGGATCCCAGTTCCGCGCGAGGAGCAGGAGCGTGGACACGACCAGCAGGGCCGCGAACGATCGGACGAAGCCGTTCTGGGCGCGGCGGGTCCGACCCAGGCTTGCCACGCGCTACCGCGGCGCCATCTCGTAGGTCTCCATCACCAGGCTGCGGTCGTAGGTGACGAGATCCTCGAGGATCTTGCCGCACCCGCGCACCACGCACGTCAGCGGATCCTCCGCCACGTGCACGGCCATCTGCGTCGCCTCGGCGACGCGCGTGTCGAGACCGCGCAAGAGGGCGCCGCCGCCCGCGAGGTAGATGCCCTGGTCCATGACGTCCGCGACGAGCTCGGGCGGCGTCTCCTCGATGGTGAGCTTGATCGCGTCGACGATCTGCTCCACCGACGGCTCGATGGCCTCGCGGATCTGCGCGCTCGTCACCTCGATCGATCGCGGCAGGCCCGTCAGCAGATCGCGGCCGCGGAAGAACGTGGAGACCTCTTCGTCGAGCGGGTACGCGGAGCCGATCGCGATCTTGATGTCCTCGGCGGTGCGCTCGCCCATGAGGAGATTGAACTCGCGCCGCGCGTACGCGACGATGTCGGCGTCCATCTCGTCGCCGCCGATGCGGATCGAGCGGGAGACGACGATGCCGCCGAGCGAGGTCACCGCGACCTCGGTCGTGCCGCCGCCGATGTCCACGATCATCGAGCCGGACGGCTCGTTCACCGGAAGACCCGCGCCGATCGCCGCGGCCATCGGCTCTTCCACCAGACGCGCCCAGCGCGCGCCGGCCTGCATCGCGGCGTCCTGCACCGCGCGCTTCTCCACCTCGGTCACACCCGACGGGATCCCGACGACGACGCGCGGTCGCGGAAAGAGCAGCGCGCGGTCGTGCACCTTGTCGATGTAGTGCTTGAGCATGAGCTCGGTCATGTCAGCGTCGCTGATGACGCCGTCCTTCAGCGGACGGATCGCGACGATGCCGGCCGGCGTGCGACCGACCATGCGCTTCGCCTCGGCGCCGATCGCGAGCGGCGCGCCCGTGCGCACGTCCTTCGCGACGACCGAGGGCTCGGCGATGACGATGCCGCGCCCACGCACCCAGACGAGCGTGTTCGCAGTGCCGAGGTCGATACCGATGTCACGTGAGAAGAGGCCGAACAGGCCATCGAGCACGGCGAGCTGATTCCCTTCCGATGCGCAGCCGGATCGCTCGAAGCATAACGGCGTGTGAACGCGAAACGCGCGCGTGAGGCGCGCCGATCGGTCGGCTGCTAGTCGCGCGTCGTCGGCGTCGGCGTCCGATTGGGGGTCGGCGCGGGCGCGACGGTCGTGCCGGACGTGCGTGTCGACGTCGCGGTCGGTCGGATGGTCGCCGTCGGACGCGGCGTCGGGCGCGGCGTGGGCCGTGGCGTCGTCGGCCGCCGCGTGGGCGCGGGCGTGGCCGGACGGCGGAAGACCGGAGCGCGTGTCGGGTCCGGCGCGGGCGCGCCGGGGACGAGGCGGGCCTCGCCGGCGCCCGACAGTCCGGAGAGGCGGATGGGCTGGTAGCGGCTGTCGTACGCGACGACGCGGTGGACGGCCCGCGGCGGCGTCTCCTCGTACACCCACATCGCGGTGTGCTCGGCGTTCGCCCAGGCCTCGAAGATCCGGATGTGCCCGAAATGGGCCGGATCGCGTCCGGTGGTGAGGTTCACCGCGTCTCCGGGCCGGAGGTCCTCCTTGCTGATCGGGAAGGACACGTTCCAGATGGAGTCGGTGGTGTAGCGCGAGACGCCCCAGGTCCAGCTCACGTACGCCGAGCAGTCCATCCCGCCGGCGGTGGAGCTGCCGCCCCAGACGTAGCGGAGGCCGAGCAGGCTCGCGGCGCGCTCGAGGATGCGGTTGCGGATGGCGACGGTGGGGTCCGCGACGACGACGGCCGGCTCGGGCGCCGGAGGCGGTGGTGGCGGCGGGACGGGAGCGGGCGCGCTCGCGCCGCGCGGATCGCCGGTGAAGGTGCCGACGGCGGTGCGCAGCAGCGGCTCGAACGCGCTCCACGCGCCGTCGGCCGCGGCGGCGCGGACGACGAGGACGCGATCCGAATCGCGCGAGTAGAGGAACCGCGTGAGGACGTGCAGGCCTTCGTAGGTCGCCTCGTCCTCGCGCGTCGTGAAGTGCGGAACGCTGCCGAGCTCGCGGTCGCCGCGCACCGTCCGGTCCATCAGGAGGATGTCGCTGCCCTCGCGGGCGACGCCGACCGAGATGACGGCGGTGGCGTCGGCGATCAGGCCGCTCGTGACCGGGATCGGGGCGGCATACAGCCGCGGGTCGCCCACGCGGACCTGAAAGCGCGCGACCTCCTGGACCGGCTCGGGCGGGTCGGACACGGGGTTGAGCGCGGTGTCCGGGCTGCGCACCCAGCCGGCGGGTGGCGTGATCGAGATGCCGAGCTCGGCGTCCGCGAAGCGCTCGGTCCTGGGCAGGTCGGGGTCGCGCAGCTCGGTGGGCTGGACGTGCACGGGCGAGGTGATCGCGACGGCCTCGTCGAGCGCGCCCGCGTGGCGGGAGCCCGGCATCGGGGCGGCGACGACGAGGATGGCGGCGACGGCCAGCAGGGCACGCTGCGCCACAGGGAAAAGGAAGGCTCCCACCTGGGCTACCAACGAACCGAGCGGTGACGCGTTTCAGCCTGCGACGTGCTTGACACCGCTACGCCAGCGCGCCGGCGCGCCGCAGGCTCACCCAGCGGCCCGCGCCGAACACGAGATGATCGACGACCTCGATGCCGAGCAGCCGTCCCGCGGCGACCGCGTCGCGCGTCGTCTTGATGTCGTCGCCCGACGGGGTCGGATCGCCGCTCGGATGGTTGTGCGCCAGGAGGATGCCGGGCGCGTTGCGGCGGACCGCGTCCCCGAAGAGCTCGGCGATGCGCACCGTCGTCCCCGACACGCTGCCGCGGTACAAAGGAGTGACCGCCACGAGGCGCTGCTTGCGCGAGAGCAGCGCGACGACGAGCGCCTCGCGCTCGAGATGCGCGAAGTGCGGCGCGAGCGCGACCGCGGCGAGCTCCGGCGTGTCGCACCGCTCGCCGTCCGCGCCGGCGATGACGACGCGCCGTCCGAGCTCGCACGCCGCGACGACGCGGCCCGCGGTCGCGGGACCGAGCCGCGCGCGCAGGCTCGCGACGTCGGCCTGACCGAGCGCGCGCAGTCCGCCCACCCCGCGCAGGAGCTCGTTCGCCATCACCAGCGCGGACCGCGCGCGCGTGCCGCTGCCGATGAGGAGGGCGAGGAGCTCGTCGTCGGAGAGCGCCTGCGCGCCGCGCGCGGCAAGCCGCTCGCGCGGACGCACGGACTCGGGCCACTCGTGGATCGGCACCCTGCCTTGAGATCGGCAGGTCCTGCCTGGTCCGGAAAACCGGACCTCGCGGTCGCCGAGCTCGCGCGCCAGAAACGAGAGAACGGACCTCTGACACCGGCGCGTTGCCGGCCGCCGAGCGCGACGACCGCCGGATGTGGGCGCTGCGCGCGGGATACCTGGTGGAGGGTGTCGTGCCGGTGGTACCGGCGGGCGTGCTCGCCGAAGCGTGGCACGGCGGCGCACGTCAGGCCAGGCTCGTTCAGCTCCTTGCGATGTGCGAGATCGAGGATCTGAACGAGCGGCGGGCGCGACAGGTCGGCGCGCTCGCGGCCGCGACGCGACACGACGACGTCGTGGACGTGAGCGTTGTGGAAGGGACGGCCCGTCGAGGCGATGGGATCGTGACGACCGACCCCACCGACATCGCCGCGATCACGCATGCCGCGAACGCATCGATCCGGATCACGGTGATCTAGCGTCCGGCAGGCCGCCGGCTACTGGCCGATCTTCTCCGTCGCGTCGCGCGCCGGGACCGCGCCCACGGCCCTGCCGCCGGCGTGCACGGTCCAGTCGCGCTCGTCGAAGTCCTTCGTGCAGAAGGGGCAGATGTTCCATTCGGGACGGATGAGCTTCCCGCACGAGGGGCACTGCCGCTTCAGGCGGGTGCGGCAGGTGGGACAGAGGATGTAGTCGTCGTGCACGCGCTCCCGGCAGGTCGGACAGACGAGGCGCTGCTCCGCCTCCGCGAGGAGGCTCTCCTCCGCGAGCTGCCGCTCGTACGCCTCGCCGAGCGTCTCGCGCGGACGGACGATGAGGTAGAGGAAGAGCCCGAGGATGTTGAGCACGACGACCATGAGGCCCGCGAGGTACGGCAGGATGACGTTCTCGGTCCGCTGCTGCGCGTCGCGCACCGTCCAGAACACCATCGCGAGGTAGAGCGCGACGACGTACAGGCCGGCGAATCGCACGCCGAGCTGCACGAACGGGTTGTTGACGAAGGCGGTCCAGAGACCACCGAGATCGGGCATCTAGACCTCCGCGCGCGCCTGCTCGCCGCCTTCGGCCCTCACGCGCTCCCTCCAGTAATCAAGAACGTCGCGCAGCGTCTGCTCGAACGGGATCTTCGGCTCCCAGCCGGTCGCGGCGCGGAACTTCGTGGGGTCGGCCCACAGGATCGGGACGTCGCTCGGGCGCAGGCGCGCCGGATCCTCTTCGGTGCGGATCTTCACCTTGGCGTACGAGAGCAGCACGTCGAGCATCTCGCGGATGGTGTGCGTCCGACCGCTGCCGACGTTGTAGCTCTCCCCGGGCTCGGCCTTCTCGAGCGCGAGCCAGTAGGCGCGCACGATGTCGCGCACGTCCGAGAGGTCGCGCTTCGTCGTGAGATCGCCGTGCTTGATCACGGGCGGCAGGATGCCCGCCTCGATCTCGGCGATCTGCTTCGAGAACGTGCTGTCCGCGAAGACCGGACCCCGGCGCGGGCCGGTGTGGTTGAAGCCGCGCGTCACGACGAGGTGCAGGCCGTACGACTTGAAGTACTGGTAGGCGAGCTTGTCCTGAGCAACCTTGCTCACCGCGTACGGCGAGAGCGGCCGCAGGGGGTTCGTCTCCTTCATCGGCACCTCGTCCGGGTGCACGAGGCCGTACTCCTCGCTCGATCCCGCGACGTGCATGCGGATCTGCGTGTCGTGCCGGCGGATCGACTCGAGGAGGTTGATCTGCGATTGGACGTTGATGTGGAACGTCGAGGCGGGCTCGTCGAAGCTCTCCTGCACGAAGGACTGCGCCGCGAGGTGGAAGATGCGCTCGGGCAGCACCGACGAGATGAGGTGCTCGACGGACCCGGCGTCGGTGAGGTCGCAGTACAGGAGCGTGACGCGCCCTTTCTTACCCTCGCCGCGCAGGGCCTGGCCGTCGGTGAAGCGCCCCTCGACGATGTCCACCTTGCGGGCGCGGCGGAGCGGCTCGAGGTTCTCCATGCGCGAGCGCCAGCGGAACGTTCCGTACACCGCGACCTGCGGGTGTTCGGCGAGGAGGTACTCGGCGAGATGGCTGCCGGCCATGCCGGTGATGCCGGTGATCAGAACGCGCACAGGAGGCGAAGCCTAGCAAAGCGGATGCCGCGGCTGGTCGCTTCCCGGTCTCGCGTGCTTGGCGAAGGCCCCTCGAGGTCGCGACCCACGAGCAGGTCGTTCCCTCCCGACGGGCAGACTACGCGGGTGCCCATCCTGGACATCCGCCGTCATGCCCAGCGTCAGGACATCAACGACCGGCGATCGGCGCTTTCGACGGCCGGACGTGCGATGTGCGAAGAGCTCGCGAAGACGGCGCCGCGCTATCGGCTCGTCGTCTCGAGCCCGCTCCCGCGCGCGAAGGAGACCGCCGAGCGCATCGCCGGGCGGCTCGACGCCGTCGAGCCGGGGCTCCTCCCCGACCTCGGCAGCCACGCCGCGACGCTCTTCGGCGAGCTGCGCACGCTCTCCGATTGGGCGCGGCTGCTCGCGCGTGAGGAGGAGGCCCGGACCTTCGCGGCGGAGCAGCTGCCGACGTGGTCGCGCATCGCGTCACGCGTCGGCGAGACGGACCACGCGCTCGCGGTGTCGCACGGCGGGATCATCGAGCTGCCCGCGATCCTCTTGATGCGGCAGCTCGGCGTCGCGCTCTCCGGTCCGTCGTTCGGCTACGGCGACGGCGTGCGCGTCAGGTACGTGAAGGGGACGCCGGCGGCGATCGAGGTGCTGCGCGCCTGAGATCGGTGGGACGCGGCTCGAGCGCGTCCGATCAGACGACCGGCACGGGACCGATCTCGGCGAGTCTTGGGCCGATGCGGTACCGGCGGCTCCGCGTGCTGCCGCTCGCGACGAGGTGGCCGGCCTTCACCGCCGCGGCGAGGTCGCGGGACGCACTCTGCTTCGTGCGTCCGGTGATGCGCACGTAGTCCGCCGGCCGGATGGAGCCATTCACCCATGCATGGACCAGGCCGTCCTGGGCACGCGCGGGCAGCGTCCCGGCGATCACGTCCCGGCGCAGGACCCCGAGCACGAGGGTCAGGCCCTTGGCGCGTGACAGCACGAAGTCCGCCGCGCCGACGATCGACCGGATGAAGTACGTCACGAACGGCGTCGCGTCGTAGGGCGGACGGTAGGCGATCCCGGCCGACGCCCTGATCGCGTCGAAGTAGGCTCGCCGGTCATTGTCGAGATACGCATCCAGCGAGACGAGGCCGCCGAGCGCGTATCCGTGACGCGCCAAGAGGAGCCGGGCGAGCGCTCGCGCCGTTCGCCCATTGCCGTCGTAGAACGGATGGATCGCGACCAGCTCGAGATGCGCGAGCGCCGCGGCGACCGGAGCAGGCCTCGCGTCTGACCCGCGCCGAAGCCACAGCCCGAATTCACGCATCAGCGCCGGCACATCCCCGGAGGGCGGCGTCGTAAAGATCGCGTTGCCCTGCGCGTCGCCGACGGCGTTCGATCCTTTCCGGTACGTTCCGGGCGTGAGCATGGGATCGATGTCATCGAGCACGAGTGAGTGGATGTGCCGCACCAGCCGTTCGTCGAGAGCGACTTTGCGGTCCGTGGCCACACGGTCGACGAACGCGAGGACCTCCTGTGTCGCGAGCACCTCGAGCGCGTCCTTGCGCGGGGTCGCCGATCCGGCCCCGAGGAGGAGGTCCTCGACCTCGAGCGCGTCGAGGCTGTTGCCCTCGATCCGCGTCGTGCCATGGATCGTGCGAACCCATGCCCAATGGCGGAACCATTCCGCGTGCTGGGGATCGAGCGGCAGGTTCTCGAAGAGGCGACGGCGCTGCTCGAGGTCATCGAGCTCGCGCTTGGGCGACGGCAGGCGTTACGCGGGACGCTCCGTCACGTCGTGCGCGATGCATCGGCGGACGGCTTCCACGATCGCCTCGTGCTCCACGGCGAGCACGCGCGCGGAGAGCGTGGGCACATCGTCGCCCTCGTGCACCGGGACGCGCCGCTGCACGATGACCTCGCCGAGGTCGACGGTGTCCGGATGGACGCGGTGCACGGTGACGCCCGACTCCTTCGCCTTCGCCGCGAGCACCGCGGCGTGGACCTTGTCGCCGTGCATCCCCTTCCCGCCGAAGAACGGCAGGAGCGCGGGATGGATGTTGATCACCGGCACGCCCGCGAGCTTCACGAAGAAGCCCGGGTCGAGGATGTGGTCGAACCCCGCGAGGACGACCAGGCGCGCGCCGGCCCTCACGAGCGCGTCCGCGATCGCGCCGTGGGCCTCCGCGCGCGACCCGTGCGCGGCCACGGTGAACGCCGCGTGCGGGACGCCGGCCCGCTCCGCGCGGATGAGCGCGGGGACCTTGTCGCGATTCGACGCGACGAAGACGACGCGCGCGTCGAGCGCCCCCGACGCGCACGCGTCGAGGAGCGCCTGCAGGTTCGTGCCGCGGCCGGAGACGAGCACGCCGATCGGATAGGTCATACGAAGCGGATCCTCCGTTCGCCGTCACGGGCTTTCTCGACGCGGCCGAGGACGATCGCGTCGGGCGCGGCGCGGCGCGCGGTCTCCGCGTCCGCCTCCGCGACGATGACGACGAGCCCGATACCCATGTTCCAGGTGTCCCACTGATCGTCCTCGGGCACGCTGCCGAGGTTCGCGAGGACGCGGAACACCGCGGGCACGCGCCACGCGGACCGATCGATCGCCGCGCCGAGGCCCGGCGGCAGCGCGCGCGGGAGGTTCCCCTCCCACCCGCCGCCGGTGAGATGCCCGATGGAGCGGATCGCCGTCCCCGCGTCGCGCAGCGCGCGGAACGTCGCGAGGTAGGAGGTGTGCGTGCGCAGCAGCGCGTCGCCGAGCGACGCGCCGTCGAGATCGGCGCGCGGCGAGGTGAGCACCGCGAGCACGTCCTTTCCCTGCGCGGCCGCCGCGCGCGCCGCGACGGCCCGCGCGAGGGTATAGCCGTTCGTGTGCAGGCCGCTCGACGCGAAGCCGAGGCACACGTCGCCGACGCGCACGTTCTTCGGATCGAGGATCGCCTCGCGGCGCACCGCGCCGACGAGGAATCCGGCGAGGTCGTACGACCCCGGCCCGTACGTCCCCGGCATCTCGGCCGTCTCGCCGCCGAGCAGCGCGCAGCCGTGCGCCGCGCAGGCATCGGCCATCGCGCCGACGACGCGCGCGAACACGTCCGGCTCGAGATGCGACGTGGCGAAGTAGTCGAGGAAGAAGAGCGGCTCGGCGCCCATGGCCATCGCGTCGTTCACGCAGTGGTTGACGAGATCGGCCCCGACGACCTCGTGGCGGTCGAGCATGCGCGCGAGGTCGAGCTTGGTGCCGACGCCGTCGGTCGTCGCGACGAGCACCATGTCCGCGCCCGGCGAGGCGAAGAGGCCGCCGAACGCGCCGATGTCCCCGATGACCTCCGCCCTCTTCGACTTCGCGATGCGCGCGCGGATCCGCGAGAGCGCGCTCTCCGCGCGGCTCGGATCGACGCCGCTCGCGCGGTACGTGAGCCCCGTCATGCCTTCCCTGTCGCGCTCGGCTCGGTCCGCTCCGCGGCCCGCGCCTCGAGGACGCCTTTCTCGAGCTCGAGCCGCACCGGAACGAGGTACTCGCCGGTGAAGCACGCGGCGCAGAACTCGTCGGGGCCGCCGCCGCTCGCGCGGATCATGCCCTCCAGGGACAGGTAGCCCAGCGAATCCGCGCCGACGTGCCGGCGGATCTCCTCCACCGAGAGCTTGGACGCGATGAGCTCGCTCCTCCGTGCCATGTCGACCCCGAAGTAGCACGAATGGCGGATCGGCGGCGAGCAGATGCGCATGTGCACCTCGCGCGCGCCGTTCCGGCGAAGGAGCTCGACGATCGGGCCGCTCGTGTTGCCGCGCACGATCGAATCGTCGACGACGACGACGCGCTTGCCCTCGAGCACGTCGCGGAGCGCGTTGTATTTGAGCGCGACGCTGTGACGGCGGAGCTCGTCGGACGGCTGGATGAAGGTGCGTCCGATGTAGCGGTTCTTGATGAGTCCCTCGTGGAACGGGATGCCGCTCTCCCGCGCGTATCCGACCGCCGCGGGGATCGCGCTGTCGGGAACCGGGATGACCGCGTCGGCTTCGGCGGGGTGCTCGCGCGCGAGGATCTCGCCCATGCGCTCGCGCGTCGCGTACACCGAGACGCCGCCGAGACGGCTCGACGCGGACGCGAGGTACACGTGCTCGAAGACGCAGAGGCCGCGCCGGTCGGCGGCGGCGAGATCCGCGAGCGGTACGGGACCGCGGTCGTCGATGCGCATGACCTCGCCGGGCGCGACCTCGCGGATGAACTCGGCGCCGATGGTGTCGAGCGCGCACGTCTCGCTCGCGACGAGCCACGCGCCGCCCTTGCGGCCGAGACAGAGCGGTCGCACGCCGAGCGGATCGCGCACCGCGTAGAGCGCGCGCGGCGTGAGCATCACCAGCGACCACGCGCCCGCGAGACCCGGCAGGGCGTGGACGATGCGCTCGTCCCACGACGCGCCCGGCGCGTTCGCGATCGCCTGCGCCACGACCTCCGTGTCGGACGTGGTCACGAAGCGCACGCCCCGCGAGACGAGATCGTCGCGGATCTCGCGCGCGTTGATGCAGTTCCCGTTGTGGCCGATGGCGAGCTCGCCGAGCGAGTCATCGCGCACGACGAAGGGCTGCGCGTTCTGGATCTTCGACGACCCGGTCGTCGAGTAGCGCGTGTGGCCCATCGCCGCGCGGCCGCCGAGCACGTTGAGATCGGGCTCGCTGAAGACCTGGCCGACCAGGCCCATGCGCCGCACGACGCGCAGGTCCTGGCCGTCCGTCGCGGCGATGCCCGCGGACTCCTGCCCGCGGTGCTGTAGCGCGTAGAGCGAGAAGAACATGAGACGGGCGGCCTCGGCGGCGTCGCGACGCGCCGCCTCCGCGGGACTCCAGATGCCGCACACGCCGCACATGCCTAGAGCTCCCGCCCGAGAGCGCGCGCGAGGCCGCCGCCGTGCGCGCGCGCGAGCGACGCGACGGGCATGCCGAGCACGGGCGCGACCTCGAGGAGATCGCCGCCCATCGCCCCGAGCGTCCACACCGGGACCTCGTGCTCGGCGGCGAGCGCGCGGATCGCGTCGGCGTTGCGCGGCTCGACCACGAGCACGATGCCGGAGGGTCCTTCGCCGAAGAGCGCGACGCGCTTGTCGATGCCGCGAAGAGCCGGCAGCGTCACCTTCATCCCGAGGCCGTCGCGCAGCGCGATCTCGGCGAGCGCGACGCCGAGGCCGCCCTCCGCGCGATCGTGCGCCGCGCGCACGAGGCCGCGCGCGTGCGCGCCGAGCACGAAGCGCTGGAGCCGGGCCTCGAGCGCGAGGTCGATCGCGACCGGACCCTCGTGCACGCCGCCGAGCGCGCCGTACGCCGACGTGCCGAGGCTGACGTTCGCGTTCCCGGCGAGGAGGACCACGTCGCCCGCGCGCCCGGAGGTCACCGGGATCGCGCGCGTGACGTCGGCGAGGTGCCCGACCACGCCGATGACCGCCGTCGGCCAGATATCCGCGCCCTTCGTCGCGTTGTACAGCGAGACGTTGCCGGAGACGACAGGGACCCCCAGCGCCTCGCAGGCCGCCTTGATGCCGGCGACGGTCCGCTCGAGCTGCCACGCGCCGGTCGGCCGCTCGGGGTTGCCCACGTTGAGGCAGTCGGTGATCGCGAGCGGTGTCGCACCGACGCACACCACGTTGCGCAGCGCCTCGGCGACGGCGGACGCCGCGCCGACGAACGGGTCGATCGCCGCGACGCGCGGCTGCGCGTCGATCGCGACCGCGATGCCGTCGCGCCGCCCCTTGATGCGCAGCACGCCGGCGTCGCCACCCGGTGCGATCACCGTGTCGGTGCCGACCATCTGGTCGTACGTCCGGTACAAGACGCGTCGCGACGCGACCGCCGGACTCGCGAGGACGTCCAAGAGCTCGAGGCCGATCTTGTGCGTTGCCTGCGCGCCGCCGGCGCCGAGGTGCCCTCCCTCGACCTCGCCGGCAACGCCGCTCGCGGGCTTCGCCCACGCCCGTACGTCGTACTCGGGTGCGTCATCGGCCAGCCAGCGCGGGTCGAGCGTCGCGACGGGCTTGCCCTCACTGAGGATCTCGAGCACGGGCTCGGCGATCACTTCTCCGATGCGGACGCCGTGCAGCTCCCAGCGCTCGAAGGCGCGCTCGATGTCGGCCTCGCGTCCGGGCCGCGCGATGACCAGCATCCGCTCCTGCGATTCGCTGAGCATCACCTCGTACGGCGTCATGCGGTCCGCGCGACGGGGCACGGCGTCGACGTCGACGCGCATGCCGACGCCGCTCCGCGCGGCCACCTCGCTCGTCGCGCAGGTGAGGCCCGCGGCGCCGAGGTCCTGGACCGCCTCGACCGCGTCCATCGCGATGAGCTCGAGCGTCGCCTCCATGAGGAGCTTCTCGAGGAATGGATTGCCCACCTGCACCGACGGCCGGTGCGCGTCGCTGCCCTCGCCGAGCTCGAAGCTCGCGAGGAGCGACGCGCCCGCGATGCCGTCGCGGCCGGTGTCGGATCCGACGAGATACACCGCGCTCCCGGGCCGCGCCGAGCTCGCGAAGCGCAGCCGGTCGCGCTCGACGAGGCCGACGCACATCGCGTTCACCAGCGGGTTGTCGAGGTAGCAGGGCTCGAACGACACGTGACCGGCGACGTCGGGGATGCCCACGCAGTTCCCGTAGAAGCCGATGCCGCCGACCACGCCGCCGACGAGACGGCGGGCGCGCGGCTCGTCGGGCGTGCCGAAGCAGAGCGCGTTCAGGAGCGCGACCGGGCGCGCGCCCATCGCGAAGACGTCGCGGAGGATGCCGCCCACGCCGGTGGCCGCGCCCTGATAGGGCTCGACCGCGGACGGGTGGTTGTGGCTCTCGACCTTGAAGGCGCAGAGCAGGCCGTCGCCGAGATCGACCGCGCCCGCGTTCTCGCCCGGGCCGACGGCGACGCGCGGACCCTTCGTGGGCAGCGTGCGCAGCAGCGGCTTCGAATGCTTGTACGCGCAGTGCTCGCTCCACATCGCACCGAACATCGCCCACTCGAGCGCGTTCGGCTCGCGGCCCACGAGCGCGCGCACGCGTTCGGCTTCGGAGGCGGTGAGACCGACCTCGCGAGGGATGTCCAGCTTAGGCTTCGCCGTCGTCGTCCCCGTCATCATCGGGGACGCGCTCATGCGTCCTCGCCCGCTCCTACGAATCGCTGGACCTGGTCCGCGAAGGCGCGGAGGTCCGGGAGGCGCGTCTGGATCTGCCCGTACACGTCGTCGATGTCGGTCTGGTCGCGGTCGTACGCGAGCAGGTTGCGCAGGTTCGCAAGGTGCTCGAGCCGGTACGCCAGCGGCCGCTCGATGATCCCGTGCCCCGCCACGGCATCCAGTATGTCGTGATACGCCTCGGGCCGCGGAAGGGCGAGCGCCATGACCAGATACGCGCCCGTGCCGAACAGGAGCTCGACCGCCTGCTGCAGATACCACTGCGCCAGGCCGTACAGCTTGGGGTCCGACTTGAACTTCGCGTGCTCGATCGCGCGCAGGTCCTCGAGCAGCTGCGTGTACTCGCGCAGGCGCGCGAGGCGCGCGGCGATGTAGTCGCGGTCGATCGCGAAGCGGTCGCTCTTGGTGCGCTCCGCGAGCGCCTTCGACTGGAGGTCGTCGTACTTCTGGAAGTCGAGGTAATCCATCACCGCGCGGGTCTCCCACCGCACGCGGCGCTTCTCGTCGCGCTGGTAGAGGATGTTCCACGAGCGGATGACCTGGGCGCGCTGCAGCAGGCTCGCCTGGTTGAGGATCACCACGTCGAGCCCCTCGGTCTCGAGCGTCTTCGAGAGCTCGCTCACGAAGTAGACCTGGTAGTCGAAGAACTCGTTCGCCTTCACCTTGTCCAGGAGAAGGAGCGCGACGTCGATGTCGTTGTAGGCGCCCGCGAAGCGGCGGCCTGAGGCGTTGCCCTGCGTGTAGGCCGCGTCGACAGGGCTTCGCTGGAAGAGCGCGTGGAGCTGGGCCTGCCTTTCGAAGAGGTCCATCTCGGTCCTATCTATCTATACATCTATCTATACAGCGCAGGACCCGAGCCGACCAGTCCGCGCGCGACATTGGCCAGCACCCGATACCCGTCCGTGCCGCCGAGCAGGGCCTCGACGCAGCGCTCGGGGTGCGGCATGAGGCCCACCACGTTGCCCGCCGCGTTGCATACACCCGAGATATTCGCGATCGAGCCGTTCGGATTCGCCTCGCCCGTCGCCGCGCCCTTCGCGTCGGTGTAGCGGAAGACGACCTGCCCGCCCTGCTCCACCGCGGCGACCGTGTCGGGGTCCGCGACCCAGCAGCCCTCGCCGTGGCCGATGGGCATGCGCAGCACGGCGCCCGCGAGGCCCTGGGTCCAGGGCGTGCGGTCGCTCTCGACACGCACGTGGACCCAATCGCAGCGGTACTCGAGGCCGGCGTTGCGAAGGAGCGCGCCCGGCAGCAGCCCGGCCTCGCAGAGGATCTGGAAGCCGTTGCACGATCCGAGCACGGGCCTGCCCTCGCCGGCGAAGCGACGGAGCGCTCGTGTCGCCGGCGAGAGCTTCGCGATCGCGCCGGCGCGCAGGTAGTCGCCGTAGCTGAAGCCGCCGGGCACGATCGCGGCGTCGAAGCCGCGCAGGTCCGCGTCCCCGTGCCACACGATCTCCGCCTGCACCTCGGGGATGAGCGAGAAGGCGTGCGCGAAGTCGCGCTCGCTCCACGTGCCCGGGTAGCGGAGGAGGGCGATGCGCGTCATCCTCGAATGATGACAGGAAGGACCGCCGCGGGATTACTCCTGCGGCATCGCCAGCGGCACGGCGAGATCGTGTGCGAAGGAGCCCGCCACGCGATCAGATGAGCCGCGCACTCCCTGATTCGCATCAGCCATTGATGTAGGTGTAGCCGAGACACTTGGGGACCTGTGCGACGAACGAGCTGTACAGGCTTCCATTCGGGTTGCGGATGACAACGGAGTAGCTCCCCGGAGGGACCGGCGACAGGCGGACGTATCCATAGTTCTGCAGCGTTCCGTTGATGTAGATCGCCTTCGGGCCGGGGCTCGTCGAGTCGGTGATTGAGATGAATTCCCTGCCGCAGAACGACCCCGGTGCGACTCCGCCACCGCCTCCCTCGGAGCGCGGCCACCAATAGCCCATCGGTACGTTCCCGACGGGGTTCGTGACGACGCTCGGCTGATTCCCGACCACGCCCGCGCCACCCGTGAGCGATCCCGGATCGCTCGGTAGCGGCGCGACGGGCGCCTGCGCCACAGGGGTGGCTTGCGGCGGGACGGCCACCGGCACGCCGGGCACCTGCACGGCCGGCGCGGGCGGTAGCGCGACACCGGATAGGGGCGCGACCTTGTCGATGATCCAGAGCTGGTAGTCGGCAAGCGACGCGACGAATGCCGTGGTCGCGGCTTCCGTGGCGGATCGTCGCCAAACACCGACGGTGACGACCACGTTCCGCGTCCCCGTCGTGTAGACCACCGAACCCGCCGGAGCGCCTTGGAAGCTGTACGCGCACGCCTTCGCACCGTCGCCGACCACTGGCGCCCTGATCTCACCTGAGCTCAGCGCCGGCGGCGTATACGTCCAGTGGTCGCAGGTCGCCGCGGCGATCGCGTCGTAGGACCTCTCCGATGGGTCGAGCACCGTCACGTCGACGCTCACCCAGGGAAACGCGCCGGGCCCACTCCACATGCGCGTCCAACTGTCCGTTCCAGCCTGCGCGTCGGTATCGACACCGTACCCCGTCAGTGGAAACTGCTCGGGGGGCAAAATGACCTGCTCTGGTCTGAAGGTCACCGCATCCGGGATCGGGGAAGCCGCAACGACGCTCGGGGACACGGTGCCGGTGTAATACCCGGCGACGACGACGGCGCTGACGATCAGCAAGAGGCCGATGACGAGAAGCCGTGTGGCCTTTATGGGATGAGTCTAGGTACGTCCGTCAACAACGCCGGTGGATCGTGGTCGCTGCTCAGCGACTTTGACAAGGGAATCTGCTCAGAGACTTTGTGAGTGCCCCAGGGGAGGGAAAGGACGCAGTCGTCATGCAGGAGGTCAAGCGCGAAGCGATCATCCGGCGGATCCTCGCGGGCAAGCTCGACGTCACAGAAGCAGCGCTGCTGCTTGGGCTTTCCGAGCGGCAGATCTGGCGTCTCAAATCCCGCTTCCTCGCTGGTCCCGGCGGTCTCGCTCACGGCAACCGCGGCCACGCACCGGTCAACCGCATCGATCCCACGCGTGCGGCCCGCATCGTGTCCCTCGCCAAAGGGGCCTACGTCGGGATCAATGACAGCCAAGTCACCGATCTCCTCACCAGCCGCGAGGCGTTCAGCGATCCGATGCGCCGACACGACGAACAACGGAGGCTCGGTAACACCATCACCCCCGCACCGCGCCAAGGTGCGCTTCGAGGCAACGAAGAACGACGTCGTAGGGATCGTCGGGCGTTCCATAGACCTGCCACGTGCCACTCGGGAGACTGAATTCGGTCGTGACGTGAACCGGCACGGTCTTCGATCGGTACTGCGTTCCCGTTCGGCCGTCAGCGAACGTGACCGCGGCTTCATCGTGAGCCGCGACGGTCCACCAGTCCGTGATGAACGTCACCGAGGAGTTCGAACGAGCCCGCTCAGGTGCAGGGGTGATGATGCGGATCATCGCGTCCGGCGACCGCAGCGCGTAGTCAGGAGCTCCGGGTGGGTATGACGAGCCGGTCCACCCAGGCGGCGCGCAACTGTTCACGGCCGCGAGGGTGTCGGTGCCGCGACGCGTTGGATTCACGGGCGTCGGATTCGGGGCCGAACAGGATGTCGCGCCGATGGCACTGATCACGAGCGCGGCAAGACCGCACCTGATGCGTCCCGTCGCGTTCCAGGACATTCTCGACGGCCTCTATCGGTAGACCGTTTCGACCGTCGTGAGCTCGTACGTGTAGTCCTCGATCACCGGGTTCGCGAGGAGCTCGCTGCCCATGAGCGCCACGGCCTCGCGCGCGGCGCCCTCGTCGGAAGCGTCGAAGGTCACGACGATCTCCTTGCCGGTGCGCACGCTGGACACGTCGAGCCCGAGCGACCGCAGCGCGCCCCGGGCGGCGTCGCCCTGCGGGTCGCGCACCTCGGGCTTGGTCCGCACGTGGATCGTGGCGACGAACCTCACGGCAGCTTCTCTCCGGTGATGCGCTCGTAGCACTCGCGGTAGCGGTCGGCCGTCCCGCTGACGACGTCGTCGGGGAGCTCGGGCGCGGGCGGCTCCCTGTTCCATCCCGAGAGCGTCAGGAAGTCGCGCACGTACTGCTTGTCGTAGGAGGGCGGCGAGCCGCCCGGTGTGTACGTCGACGCCTCCCAGTAGCGCGAGGAATCGGGCGTGAGCGCCTCGTCGATGAGCGTGAGCTTGCCGTCGTAGAAGCCGAACTCGAACTTCGTGTCCGCGAGGATCAGGCCGCGGCCGAGCGCGTACGCGTGCGCGAAGCGGTAGAGCGCGAGGGTCGCCTGCTCGAGCTCCCTCGCGAGATCGGTGCCGACCATCGCGGCGAGCTGCGCGCGGCTGATGTTCTCGTCGTGCCCGGTGGTCGCCTTCGTCGCGGGCGTGAAGATCGGATCCGCGAGGCGCTCCGACTCGATGAGGCCCGGCGGCAGCGGCTCTCCCGCCACGGTGCCGAGCGCCTTGTACTCCGTCCACGCGGATCCAGAGATGTACCCGCGCGCGACGCACTCGATGTCCACGCGCTCGCAGCGCTTCACGAGCACCGCGCGCTGCGCGAGCTCCTTGCGCTCGCGGAAGGCCGGCGGGAAGCGGCGGATATCCGTCGACACGAGGTGGTTCGGCACGATGTGCGCGGTCTTCCGGAACCAGAAGCTGGAGAGCCGCGTGAGGACGCGGCCCTTGTCCGGGATCGGCGTCGGCAGAACGGCGTCGAACGCCGACAGCCGATCGCTCGCGACGATGACGAGGCGATCGCCGCCGGCCTCGTACACGTCGCGGACCTTGCCGCGCCGCCAGAGGGACGCGCCGGGGACGTCGGTCTGGACGATCGTGCTCACTCGGGAAGTACCCCCTTCAGCTTCTCTCTCCATAGCGCGGTGACCGAGCGGGCGACCTCGGGCGCGATGCCCAGGTAGTCCTCCGGGCGCTCGAGCGTGCGCCGCTCGGCCGGCGTGAGCTTCTTCAGGAACGCGCGCACGTCGATGTCCTGCGCCGCGACCTCGAGCACCGTGCGCCCGCCGCGCTCGGCCTCGAGCGTGAGCTTGCGCACCGCCTCGTGCGCGTCGGGGTGCCCGTACTTCGCGAGCAGGACGTACAGCGGCTCCGCGACGATCGCGCCGCGCGACATCGCGAGGTTCGCCTTCAGGCGGTCGCGGTCGACGCGCATGTTCTCGAGCGACGAGGTGAGCCGTCCCGCGGCATAGGCCGTCGCCGCGAGGATCTCGCCCAGGAACCGCTGCGACGCGGAGTTCGTGAGGTCCCGCTGGTGCTCGCTGATCTGGTCCATGTACGTGGTGAGCACGCGCGGCGCCATCGCCTTCCAGATCGACTTCACGTTCTCGAAGGAGACCGGATTGCGCTTGTGCGGCATGGTCGAGGATCCGACCTGGTCGGCCGAGAAGGACTCGGCGACCTCGCCGATCTCGGTCCGCTGGAGGTGGCGCATGTCGTCGGCCATGTTCGCCATCACGCCGAGCGCCGTGACGCACGCGTGCGCCAGATCGGTCCACGGCTCGGGCTCGACGATCTGCGACGACATCGGCCGGGGGTCGAGGCCGAGGGACCTGAGGAATCGCTTCTCCAGCGCGCGGGGGCTCGTCGACGCGACGAGGCCCATCGCGTTGTACGCGCCGACCGCGCCCGAGAGCTTCCCGGGCAGGCGGCGCGCGACGGCCGCGAGCGCCTGCGTGCGGTCACCCAGCCGGGAGACGTACTGCGCCATCGCGAAGCCGAAGGTGATCGGCTCGGCGTGGCGGCCGTGCGTGCGTCCGATCTGGGGCGTCTCGGCCTCCGCCTCGGCGATCGCGATGCAGCGCGCGACGAGCCGCGCGAGGGCCGGCACGAGGACGTGGTCCACGCACTCGCGATAGCGGAGCGCGTTCGCGGTGTCGACGATGTCGTACGAGGTCGCTCCGAGGTGGACGTACCGCTTCGCCTCGTCGGAGACGCGCGCGCGGATCACGTTCACCAGCGCGCGCACGTCGTGCCGCGTCTTCGACTCCTCGTCGGCGACCTCCTGCGGCGTGACCTGGTCCGCGCCCCGCGCGATCTCGTCGGCGAGCGCGTGGTCGATGATCTTCGCGTCGGCCATCGCGAGCGCGAGCGCGCCTTCGACGCGCGCCTGGTAGCGGATGACGGCGGCCGCCGAGAGATACGGTCCGAGCTCCTTCTGGAGCTTCGCGTCGCCGCCGACGAAGCGGTAGTCGATCGGGCTGATCGCGTCCCAGCGGCCGTTCATGCTTTTCGCACTCGTCTCCGCCCGCTTCGCGGCGTCGCCTCGTCGCGACGCTCCGCTCTGGCGGACTCGCTCGTCGCGGCAAAGCCGCTCCTCGCTCGATTTTTCATCCGGCGAGCACCTTCGCCGCCATGCCCTCGCGGAGCATCTTCACGCGGCCGGCGAGCGCGTCGTCCGCGACCGCGAGGATCTCCGCCGCGAGGATGCCGGCGTTCGCCGCGCCGGCGTCGCCGAGCGCGACCGTCGCGACGGGGATGCCGCGCGGCATCTGCACGATCGAGAGCAGCGCGTCGAGCCCGTTGGCGACGGCGTTCGGCGCGACGAGCGGCACTCCGATCACCGGTCGCGTCGTGAGCGACGCGACGACGCCCGGCAGATGCGCCGCGGCGCCGGCGCCGGCGATGAACACGCGGACGCCGCGCTTCTCCGATCCGGCGACCCAGTCGCGGAGCGCGTCCGGCGTCCGGTGCGCCGAGAGGACCCGCACCTCCGTCTCGACGCCGAGGCCGCGCAGCGTCTCCTCGGCGTTCTTCATCACCGGCTCGTCCGACCGGCTGCCCATCACGATCCCCACGAGCAGTCTCACGCGACAACCACCTCACCCCGCGCGATGTCCGAACGATAGAACTTGCTCTCGAAGGTCACGCGCTCGGCGCCGGCGTAGGCCTTCTCGTGAGCCTCCGCGACGGTCGCGCCGCCGGCGACGATGTGGATCGCGCGGCCGCCGGCCGTCGCGAATCCGCCGTCGGGCAGCGGGCGCGTCGCTCCGTGGAACGCGTACACGCCCTCGGGCAAGCGGTCGAGCCCCTCGACGCGTTCGCCGATCTTTGGCACGGCCGGATAGCCCTTCGCGCACAGCACCACGTCGACGTACGCGCGCTGGCTGAAGCGAAGGGGATGCTCGCGCACGTATTCCGCGAGCCGACCCTCCCCCAGCGCGACCATGAGCTTCGCGAAATCCCCGCCGAGGCGCGGCAGCGTGACCTCGGCCTCCGGATCGCCGAAGCGCGCGTTGTACTCGAGCACCTTGTACCCGTCGCGCGTGCGCATGAGGCCGGCGAAGATGACGCCGCGATACGGGATGCCGCGCGCGACGAGCGCCCGAGCGATCGGCGCGATCGTCTCCTCCGCGACACGCTGCGCGTCCTCGTCGGTCAGCACGCTGGTCGGCGAGATCGCGCCCATTCCGCCGGTGTTCGGGCCGGTATCGCCCTCGCCGACGCGCTTGTGGTCGCGCGCCGGGGGGAGCGCGACGACGGTCTCGCCGTCCACGAGCGCCTGGAGGCTCGCCTCCTCACCCTCGAGCACCTCTTCGAAGACCACCGCGCCGCTGTTGGTCGGCGGCGTGCCGATCGCGACGCGCGCCTCCTCGACGGTGTGGCACACGGTCACGCCTTTGCCGGCCGCGAGGCCGTCGGCCTTCACCACGAGCGGCATGCTCCACCGCGCGAGAGCCGCGCGCGCGTCGTCCGCGGTGCGGAAGGATTCCCAGCGCGCCGTCGCGACGCCGGTCTCGGCCATGAGCTGCTTCGCGAAGGTCTTGCTCCATTCGATCTTCCCGGCCTCGCGCGACGGGGCGACGGTCGCGACGCTCGCGCGGCGCAGGTGATCGCCGACGCCCTCGGCGACGAGCTCGTCCGGTCCGACGATGGCGAGGTCGATGTGCGAGGCGGCGAGGTGCTGCTGGAGACGTCCCGCGTCGCGGACCGGGAAGTCGAGCACGCGCGTGAACAGCGCCATGCCCGCGTTGCCGGGCACGACGTCGATCGTGGCGACGCTGTCGCATCGCGCCAGCCGCCACGCGATCGCGTACTCGCGGCCGCCGCCGCCGAGGACGAGGCAGTTGAGACCAGGCGCGCCGCCGGATCGTCCGGGGCTGCGATTCGCGCGCTGCTCGCGGATGATCCGCTGCACGCGCTCGCCGTCGCTCAAGAAGTCCTTTATCGCGCGCATGCCTGTTCCTCCGCGCAGCGGCGTCGGCCTGGCGCCGGGGCCGCTGCGCGGACACCCGTCATGCGGCTCACTCCCACTCGATCGTCGCCGGCGGCTTGCTCGAGACGTCGTACACCACGCGGTTCACCTCGGGGATCTCGTTCACGATCCGCGCGCTGATGCGCGCGAGCACGTCGTACGGGATGCGCGCCCAGTCGGCGGTCATGTAGTCCTCGGTGGTGACGGCGCGCAGCGCGACGAGCCAGCCGTACGTGCGGAAGTCGCCCATCACGCCGACGCTCCGCACGGGCGTGAGCACCGCGAACGCCTGCGCGACGGTGCGGTAGAGATCCGCCGCGCGCAGCTCCTCGAGGAAGATCGCGTCCGCCTTGCGCAGCACGTCGAGGCGGTCCTTCGTGATCGCGCCGATGACGCGGACGGCGAGGCCGGGACCGGGGAACGGGTGGCGCCAGAGGATGTCCTCCGGGATGCCGAGCTCGGCGCCGACGCGGCGCACCTCGTCCTTGAACAGGCGCCGCAGCGGCTCGACGACGGCGAGGTCCATCACCTCGGGCAGGCCGCCGACGTTGTGGTGCGTCTTGATGCGCGCGCTCGTCTTCGAATCGCGGCTCTTCGACTCGATGACATCCGGATAGATCGTCCCCTGCACGAGGAGGGCTTTGCCCGCTCCCGCGCCGACGAGGCCGATCTTCTTCGCCTGCTCCTCGAAGCTGCGGATGAACTCCTCGCCGATGATGGTGCGCTTCCGCTCCGGGTCCTCGACGTCCCGGAGCTTCGCGAGGAACCGCTCGGACGCGTCGACGTGCACGAGGCGCAGCCGCGGGCCGAACGTGGCGACGACCTGCTCGGCCTCGCCCGCGCGCAGCAGACCGTGATCGATGAAGACGCAGGTGAGGCGGTCGCCGATCGCCTTCGCGACCAGCGCGGCGGCGACCGCCGAGTCGACGCCGCCGGAGAGCGCGCAGATCGCGCGCCCATCGCCGATGGCGCGGCGCAATTCCGCGACCGCCTCCTCGACGAACGCGGCCGGCGTCCAGTCGCCCTCGCAGCCGCAGACGCGGTAGAGGAAGTTGCGCAGCACCTCGGAGCCGCGCGGCGTGTGCATGACCTCGGGGTGGAACTGCACCGCGAAGCGGTTCCGTCCGTCGCTCATCGCGGCGAGCGGAAGGCGGTCGGTGCTCGCGACGCCGTGGAATCCGGTGGGCAGGCGCTTCACCGTGTCGCCGTGGCTCATCCACGCGCGCTCGCTCTGGCCGAGCCCCTCGAAGAGTCCGGACGCGTCGCCGATCGTGACCGTCGCGGGGCCGTACTCGCGCTTCCCTTCCGGCGCGACCTCGCCGCCGAGCACGTGCGCCATGAGGTGCATGCCGTAGCAGATGCCGAGCACCGGGAAGCGGCCGTCGAGGATGGCCGGCTCGATGCCCGGCGCGTCCTTCTCGTACACCGACGCGGGCCCGCCGGAGAGGATCACGCCGACGACGCCGCGGCGCGCGAGCTCGCCGGCGGTCACGTCGTGAGGGAAGATCTCGCAGTACACGCGCGACTCACGCACGCGGCGCGCGATGAGCTGGGTGTACTGGCTTCCGTAGTCGAGGATCGCGAGGGTCTGGCGCCGCTGCTGGGCGGACTCCCCCTCCGTGCGGTGGAGGCGGGCGTCCGGCGCGCTCACGTGTCGATTATCCGCTGGTCCGGACGCGGTAGTTGGGCGCCGCGACGGTGATCTGCACGTCGTGCGGATGCGATTCGCGCAGGCCGGCGCCGCTGATGCGGACGAAGCGCGCCTTCGTGCGCAGATCCTCGATGGTGGCGGCGCCGGTGTACTTCATCCCCGCGCGCAGGCCGCCGATGAGCTGGTGCACGAACGGCTCGAGCGGTCCGCGGGCGGCGACGCGCCCCTCGATCCCCTCGGGAACGACCTTGCTGAACTCCGCGACCTCGCCCTGGCCGTAGCGGTCGCGGCTCGTCTGCCTCGCCTCCATCGCTCCCAGCGAGCCCATGCCGCGGTACGACTTGAAGCGTCCTTCGGCCGTGTCGATGACGTCGCCGGGCGACTCGTCCACGCCGGCGAGCAGTCCGCCGAGCATCACGGTATGCGCGCCGGCGCCGATGGCCTTCGCGATGTCGCCGGATTCCTGGATCCCGCCGTCCGCGCAGATCGGTACACCGGATTTCGCGGCGGCCTCGGCGCACTCGAAGATGGCTGTGATCTGCGGCATGCCCGCACCGGCGACGACCCGCGTCGTGCAGATCGCCCCGGGTCCGACGCCGATCTTCACCGCGTCCGCGCCGGCGGCGATGAGCTCCTCGGTCCCCTGCGCGGTCACCACGTTCCCGGCCATGACCTGGACGCGGTGGCGCGCCTTCACCTTCTCGACCATGCGGATGACGCCGATGGCGTGCCCGTGCGCGATGTCCACGACGACGACGTCGACGCCCGCGGCGACCAGGGCCGCGACGCGCTCGTCCGCGTCGCCCCAGACGCCGACCGCCGCGGCCACGCGCACGCCCGCGGCCTTGCATTCCTTCACCTGTGCGGCCTGCTCGTCGACGCTGAGGTTGCGGTGGAGCACGCCCATCCCGCCGAGACGGCCGAGCGCGATGGCCATCCGCGCCTCGGTGACCGTGTCCATCGCGGCCGAGAGGATCGGGATGTCGAGCGCGAGCTCGCGCGTCAGGAAGGTGCGGGTGGAGACCTGCGCGGGGAGGACATCGCTGCGAGCGGGAACGAGGAGGACGTCGTCGAAGGCAAGGCCTTCCGTTCCGAACTTCTCCTCAGGGGTCAATCCCGCGCCCTCACCCGGACCAGTCTACGGCGCATCGATCGAGAAGGGGCAGGGGGCAGAACGAGCGGCGCGGGAAGTAGCGAAAGGGCGAACGCGTCAGTTCGCCGTGATCCGCCCGGACGCCGCGCTGCTCTTGGTGTTGCCGGCGTTGTCGGTCGTCGTGACGTAGAAGCAGTACTTCTTGTTCGACACCAGGCCGGTGACCGTGTAGCTCGTCGCGGCCGCGCTCACGGCGTACGACGTCGGGTAGTTCGCGGCGTTCACCGCGGGGCAGGCGCCGGGCCCGGCGGCCGAACGATGGATGGTCTGGCTCGCGACACCCGACAGCGCGTCCGTCCCCTTCGCCCACGAGAGATCGATCTCGCCGTTGCCCTGGCCAGCCACCCCGGTGATGCCTGTCGCCGCCGTCGGGCTCGTGAGGTCGATCTTCACCGTCTGGTTCGCGCTCGCGCTGGCGTTGCCGGCGGCGTCGGTGCCGAAGTACGCGACGGTGTGGCCGGCGCTTTCGCCGCTGACGTTGAAGGTCACACCGGCCCCGCCCGTCGAGACCTGGCCACCGGCGTCCACGTTGCGCGTGACCGAGCCCATACCGGTGCCGGTGTCGACACCGCTCACCGTGACGGAGACCGTGGCGTTGAACCAGCCCGCGCAGCTGCCGCCGTTGCAGGTGATCGACATCGTGGGCGCGGTGCGGTCGGAGATCCCGTTCTGCGCCGTGCTGTTGGCGCTGGTGAACGTGCCGCCGCCGGTCACCTTCGCCTGGATGACGTACTGGTACGTGCCGTCGGCCGGCGGCGTGTCCGAGTACGCGAGCCCCGCGGTCGTCGCGATCTGCGCGTAGGGGCCACCGGCCGGACCGCGCAGCACGTTGTAGCTGAGCGTGTGACCGGTGCCGGGCGCCGTCGGCGTCGCGGTCCAGGAGAGGTTCACGACGCCACCGGCGCTCGAGGCCGGCGCGCTCTGCGAGGCCGGCGGCTGCACGAGCAGCGTGCTCACGTGGTTGCCCGGGTTCGTGCTCGTCGTGGCGAAGGTCGCGCCCGTGTCGCCCGAGACGATGCCGGCGAGCGCGAGCGTGACCATCAGCACGAATGCGAGCGCCAGAAGGCGATCGCCCTGCGACCGGAACGCGCTCCCCATGGCCATGTCAGGCCACCTGCGTCCGCCGGTGCGTCGTGCGGAGCCAGCTCATGTGCGCGTTCCAGGCCTCGTCCGCGTCGGCGGCGACGAGGACCGGCGTGCGCTCGACCCGGCGGAGCGCGATCGGCTGCGGGGCCTTCGCCGCCGTCTCCTTGCGGAGGACGAGGGCGCCGGCGCATGCGAAGAACGTGATCGCCGCGATGAGCGTGAGCGCGAGCCGCCAGTAGGCCTGGACGCCGAACGCGACGTACCCGGCCACCGGGACGCTCCCGCGGACGATGCCGACCTCGCCGGGGAACCACTTGTCCTCGGGATCCGCGACGAGGTTCGCGTCGCCCTTGGTCGTGAAGGTGAGTCCGGCCGAGCTGCGACCGATCGAGGTGACCCGGTGGGTCGTGGTCTGGCCGTACTGCTGGAAGGTGATGACGTCCCCGACCTTGATCTCCGACGGGCTCACCGGCTGGACGAGCACGAGCGATCCCTTGTGGATGCTCGGCTCCATCGAGCCGCCCGTGACGATGTAGGTGCCGAGGCCGAGGACGCGGATCCCGACGAACGCGAGGCAGAGCACGAAGAGGGCGGCGAAGGCCGCCAGCGAGAGGATGTTCCCGATCGTCTTCGTCATCTTCGTGCTCCTTTCCTGCTCGTTCGGTCTTCAGACGCGGGGACCGGGGCGGTCCCTCCCAGCCGGACCGCCCCGGCCAGGGAGGGCTACTTGGCCGAGCCGGCCAGCTGCGTCGCCGTGTACGTGATCGTGAAGTCCTGCGTGAGGCTCTGGAACGTGTTGCCGGCCGAGCTCGGGAAGCTGAAGTCGTACGTGAGCGTGTCCGTGGCGCCCGCCGCGATCGTGCCCGAGGCCGCGAGCGTCATGTTCTTCAGCGCGCCGGTGTAGAGGACCGTCGCGCCACGCTTGACCGTGACCTGGAGGCCGTTGGTCGTGTCCGACCACAGGAGCGTGTTCGCCGTCGCGCTGACCGCGGCGGTGTAAGTGAACGGCGCGTTGCCGCTGTTCGTGACGACGACCGTGCGGCTCGCGGTGTCGCCGGGAACGAGGTTGGTGATGTTGATGAGGTCATTGGCGTTCGGCTTGTCGTTGCTCATCGAGAGGGTCGCCGATCCGAACGTGTTGCTCGGGTTCGTGCTCGTCGCGGTGAAGTTCGCGGAGGTCTTGTCGGCGGTGGCGGTGAGGCCGAGCAGGACCAGTCCCGCGAGCGCCATGCCAGCCAGAAGGTTGAGCTTGCGCATCCAGGTTGTCCCCTTCTCTTTCCGCTCCGCCGGTTCGCTCTCGTGTTCCTGGTCGGGCGGTTCTTGTCTTCGGGGGTCAGGTTCGGCCCTGCCGGAGCGCGCTCCATCGGCGTTCAGGGGGAGGAAGGGTCCTTCGTTGGTCGTAGTCCCAGGAAGGAGAACCGCCAGGGATCACCCGTTGGTATCACGCGCGTCCTCCCGGAGGAGTAGGCCGCGCGCCGGGAAGGCGCCTCAGCCCTGCTGGCGGCTCTTCGCGAGGCGCTCGCCGAAGGCGGACCCGCCACCGGCCCAGAGGTTCAGCATCTCGATGCGCCGCTTGCTCCAGCCGCGCGCGCGCCACCAGAACGCGGTGGCGGCGGTGAGGGCGACGAAGCAGGCGCCGGGGAAGACGACCTCCTGGAGGGCCACGAACAGGTCGAACCGGTGCGCCACGATCCCGAGCGCGAGCAGGACGAGCGCCTCGACCTCCGCGACGATCAGGAGGAAGACGAGGGCGAAGGAGGCCGCGCCGAAGATCTTCTTGGCGCGGTAGGGGAACGCGACGTCGAGAAGGCCACCCACGTCCGGCGGACTATCGGCCCTGGCGGGAGCCCGAGCAAGCCCCCCAACGTGTGGAGAACCGCGTCATAGCAGCGTGGCGCTGCGTTCCGGGCCGATGCCGACCATGCCGATGGGCGCGCCGACGGTGTGCTCGATCTTCTCGAGGTACGCCCGTGCCGCGGCCGGAAGGTGCGCACGGTCGGAGACGCCGTCGAGAGACGAGCTCCAGCCGGAGCAACGCTCGTACACGGGTGTGACGCGCTCGAGGAGCGCGGTCGGCGGCATGTCCGTGGTCCGCTTCCCGTCGAGGTCGTAGCCGACGCAGAACGGGATCTCCTCGTAGGCGCCGAGCACGTCGAGCTTCGTCACCGCGATCTCGGTGAAGGCGTTGAGGCGGTGCGCGTGCCGCGCGGCGACCGCGTCGAACCATCCGACGCGTCGCGGCCGTCCGGTCGTCGCTCCGTACTCGTTCGCCATCTCGCGGAGCGCGTCGCCCTCCGTGCCCTTCATCTCGGTCGGGAAGGGACCCTCGCCCACCGCGGTCGAGTACGCCTTCACGACGCCGATGACCCGCGTGATATATCGGGGCGGGATGCCGGCGCCGACCGCCGCCCCGCCGGCGAGCGGATTCGACGACGTGACGTACGGGTAGATGCCCCAGTCGAGATCGCGCATCGCGCCGAGCTGTCCCTCGAGCAGCACCCGCGCGTCGGTGCGCACCGCGTGCTCGACGAGCGGCAGCGTGTCGGCGATGCGCTCGCCCAGCGTCGCGGCCGCGCCCAGGACCTGATCGGCGACCTCGCGCGCGTCGAGCGGCGCGTCGCCCAGGCGCTCGATGATCTTGTTCTTCACCTCGAGCTCGTGCGCGACGCGCGCGCGGAAGCGCTTCTCGTCCCGGACCTCGTAGACCTGGATGCCGTGGCGCGCGACCTTGTCGGCGTACGCGGGCCCGACGCCCATGCCGGTGGTCCCGAGCTTCTGGCGCCCGCGCTCGCGCTCGTCGAGACGGTCGAGGAGCGTGTGCCACGGCATGAGCAGGTGCGCGCGATCCGAGACGCGCAGGTTCGCGGTCGCGATGCCGTGGCGTTCGAGGTTCGCGAGCTCCTCGCAGAGCACCCGGAGGTCGACGACCGTCCCCGGCCCGATGACGCAGAGCGCCTTCGGATTGAAGACGCCCGACGGGACGAGATGCAGCTTGAACGTCCCGTACTGGTTCACGACGGTGTGCCCGGCGTTGTTGCCACCCTGGTATCGGATGACGACATCCGCCTCCTGCGCGAGGAGGTCGGTGATCTTGCCTTTGCCCTCGTCGCCCCACTGGGCTCCGACGACGGCGGTCACGGGCACGTGTTCAGATGGTAAGGCTTACTCGTTCCCGAAGAGGATGGCGGCGCCGAGCTTCGCGATCTCCACGAGGGTGAGCGACCGCGACGGCTCGCGCGTCCACCACCGATCGGGATCCCAGTCGGGGTCATCCGCCGGCCGGTTGCGGAACGAGAGGCCCGCGGGCGCGAAGGCTCGCGAGAAGAGGAGCGCCGCGCGGCGCTGGTGGTATGGGCTCGTCACGAGGATGGCCGTGCGCAGGCCCCGCGCGCTCATGACCTGCGCGACAAGACGCGCGTTCTCCTCGGTCGTCGTCGCGTCGGGCTCGATGAGGATCGCCCGCTCGGGCACGCCGAGCTTCATGGCGTCGCGCTTCATGAGCTCGGCCGAGCTCACCGAGTTCGGGTCGAGCGAAGCGCCCGAGAAGAGGAGCAGCGGCGCGTAGCCCTGCTGCCAGAGGCGGACGGCGGTCTCGGTGCGCGGCCCGGTGTCGCCGGAGACCGCGACGATGACGTCCACCTTCGCGAGCGGATCCCTGACCGCGAGGGCGTGCCCCAGCACGACGAGCGTGCCGACGCCGATCGACAGCATGAGGACGGCGCCCACGAGGACGCCGAACAAGAACGTGCGCATCCTCGCTCGGAGAGTACCGGCGGACCGGCCCCGGCGGTGCTACGCGAGCTTCGCGGTGAGCCGAAGACCGTCGCGAAGGCTCGTCTTCGCGCGCCAGAGTCCGGTGTGGAGGGCCTTGTGCGCGTCGAGGCAGGAGCGCTGGATCTCGACCGCGCGTGCCGGCGCGTGGCGGACGCCGGCCGGCGGGCCGAGGACCTCGGTCATGGCCGCGATGAGGTCGTTCACGCTCGTCGCGACGCCGGTGCCGATGTTGAAGACGCCGTGCCACGACCCCGCGAAGGAGGCCGTGACCGCGTCGATCACGTCTCCGACGTAGACGTAATCGCGCTGGGCGGTGCCGTCGCCGAACACCGTGAGCGGCTCCTTGCGGCGCCACAGGCCGAGGAAGATCGCGATGACGCCGCCCTCGAGGTCCTGCCGTTGCCGCGGGCCGAACACGTTCGCGAGCCGCAGCGTGATCGACGGCACCTGCGCCTCCTCGACGATGCGCTCGCCCGCGAGCTTGAACCGGCCGTAGTTCGAATCGGGCCGCGCGGGAGTGCGCTCGCTCGCGCAGACCGGCGTCTCGCCGTACATCGCGCCGCCGGTGGAGATGTTCACCAGCATCTGGACGTGCCGGTCCTCGGCGAGCCGGGCCACGTTCGCCGTGCCGTCGACGATGACCCGGCGGTAGAGATCGGCCTGCTCCATCGATTCGACGACCTTCGTCTTCGCGGCGCAGTGCACGATCGCGTCGAAGCCCTCGCCGTGGACGGCACGGGCGAGCGACGTCGCGTCGCTGATGTCCGCGAGGCGGAACGGGATGTCCGGCGCGAGGTTCGCGCGGTCGCCCGTCGACAGGTCGTCGACGGCGACGACGAGGTCGCCGCGCGCGACGAGCGCGTCCACGATGTTGCTGCCGACGAATCCGGCGCCGCCGGTGACGAGCACACGCAAGGCTTGGTCGCTCCCTTATCGATGTGGATGACTTTGTGGACGAGATGGTGCACGAGAGCCGTTCCGCCGGAGCGCTTCCGACAGTAGCGTTCGACACGTCGCGGGGCTTCCTCCGCGCGACGCGCGATGGCGGAGGCTCCGAGATGCCACGTAGAACACCCGTTCTAGACTTGTCGGCGTGACCCTCGAGACACGCGTCGATCGCCAGGTCCCGTTCGACGAGGCCGCCGAGCAGCACGTCCTCGGCAGCCTGCTCATCGATCGCGACGCGATCTTCAAGATCGCCGACCTCCTCGCGACGAGCGACTTCTACATCGCGCGGCACCAGCGCATCTACGCGGCGATCTACGAGCTCCTGCAGCGCCGCGAGCGCATCGACCCGCTCACGGTGCAGGTCGAGCTCGCGCGCCGCGAGGAGCTCGACCGCGTCGGCGGCGCGGCGTATCTGCGCACGCTCGTCGAGATCGTCGCGACGGCCGTCGAGATCGAGCGGTACGCGCGCGTCGTGCTCGACAAGGCCATCCTGCGGCGTCTGCTGAACGCGGCGGCGCTCATCGCGGCCGACGCGTACGCCGAGCCGACGGATATCCCGCTCACGCTGGACAAGGCCGAGCAGCGGATCTTCGCGCTGCGCGACGACACCACCAACGCGCAGCTGCGGCACATCCAGACGGCCCTTCAGGACAACTTCCAGCACCTGACCGAGCGCATGGACCGCCCGTACGAGGTGTCCGGCATCCCGAGCGGCTTCAAGGAGATCGACTTCTTCACCGAGGGCTTCACGCAGGGCGACCTCGTCGTCCTCGCCGCGCGGCCGTCGGTCGGCAAGACGAGCCTCGCGCTGGCGATGGCCTTCAACATGGCCAAGCGCGGGCATCCGACGCTCGTCTTCTCGCTCGAGATGGACGCCAAGCAGATCGTGTCGCGCTTCCTCGCGATGAACAGCCGCACCGATCTCCTCGCGCTGCGCACCGGCAACGTCTTCGATACGGACGCGGCGAGCGCGCTCGCGGGCGTGCCGATCCTCATCGACGACACGCCGGGCCTCTCGATCATGGAGCTGCGCACGAAGGCGCGCCGCGCGAGCACCAACGATCGCCTCGAGGCGATCATCGTCGACTACATCCAGCTCATGCGCACCGGCGGCGACGAGGAGAACCGCGTCCAGGAGATCGCGACGATCACGCGCAACCTGAAGTCGCTCGCGCGCGAGCTGAACGTCGTGATCATCGGCCTCTCGCAGCTCTCGCGCGCCGCGGGCGACGCGGGGCTCGAGCCGAAGCTCTCGACCCTTCGAGAATGCGTCACCGGTGACACGCTGGTGTGCCTCGCGGATGGCGGCCGCATCCCGATCCGAGAGCTGGTCGGCACGGCACCGGAAGTCTTCTCGGTAGCGAACGGCAGGATCGTGAAGGCACGAGCGGATCTCGTGTGGCGCGTCGGCGTCCGCCCCGTCTACCGCGTGAAGCTCGCGAGCGGCCGCGAGATACGCGCGACGGCAGACCATCGTCTTCACGCGTTCGGCGCATGGAAGCGGGTTCGCGACCTTCACGCCGGCGAGCGACTCGCGCTCGTACGCCAGCTTCCCGAACCCGAAGCGCGCACGTCTTCACGGTCGGAACCGCGCCGCGAGACGATGCGTCGGCGCGGCGTCACGACGCGCGCCATGGCCACGCCGCGGGGCACACGGTACGGCGGAAGCTCACATTTCGCGTTCGCGCCCTCACGCGCGACGGTCGCCGACTACGCCCGGCCGCTTGACGACTCCGAGCTACAAGACGTCGCGACGAGCGATCTGTACTGGGATCGGGTCGCCGCCATCGAGCCGGCCGGCGAAGAAGCGGTGTTCGATCTGACCGTGCCGGGACCGGCGTCCTGGCTCGCCGACGGCATCGTCTCGCACAATTCGGGCGCCATCGAGCAGGACGCGGACATCGTGCTCATGCTTTGGAAGGACAAGGAGGAGACGCCCGCGGGCGCGCCGCGTCTCATCCACGGCAGCGTCGCGAAGAACCGCAACGGCCCCACGGGCATCTTCCAGCTCCTCTTCGCCGGCGAGCAGGCACGCTTCTTCAGCAAGGCCGCCGACGACCAGATGCCGGTATGACGCTGGCGCTCGAGCGCACCGGGCCGAAGCCGCCGCCGGAGAAGCCGGAGGCCGAGGCGAGCCTCCTCGGCTCGATCCTCATCGACGCCCACGTCTACGAGGAGACCGTCCGCGGTCGCATCGCCCCGGCGGAGCTCTCGCGCGAGCCGCATCGTCTCGTGCTCGGCGCGATCGAACGCGTGTGGGAGCGCGGTGAGCCGCTGGGCTTCCAGAGCGTGCAGGCGGACCTCGCGGCGCGCGGCGAGCTCGACACGGTCGGCGGCGCGCAGTTCCTCGTCGGCCTCATGCAGAACGTCCCCACGGTCGCGCACGCCGAGACCTACGCGACGATCGTCGAGCGCACCGCCCTGCTGCGACGCCTCATCGGCGCGGCCAACGAGATCGCCCATCTCGCGCTGACGCGCGAGGACGCGAAGAGCGCGGTGGTGGACGCGCAGGAGCTGCTGTTCGCGGTGAGCGAGTCGAACCTGCACCGCGACGTCGTGCCGCTCGATATCGCGCTGCGCCGCTTCGCCGATCAGATCAGCGCGCGCGCCGACGATCACCACGAGGGCCTCCCCACCGGCTTCGCCTCCCTCGACGCCAAGACCGGCGGCCTCCAGCGATCGGACCTCATCCTCCTCGCCGGACGCCCGGGCCTCGGAAAGACGAGCTTCGCGCTGAACATCGTGTGGAACGCCGCGGCCGCGGGAAAGACCTGCGCGATCTTCTCCCTGGAGATGAGCGAGATGCAGGTCGTGCAGCGCCTCATCTCGATGACCAGCGAGATCGACGGGAACCGCATGCGACGCGGGCGGCTCTCGCCGCAGGAATTCGTGTCGATCTCCGACGCGTCGGACCGGCTGCAGAAGGCGCCGATCTACGTCGAGGAGTCGAGCCAGCTCACCGTGACCGACATCCTCGCGAAGTCCCGGCGGCTGCAGGCCGAGCGCGGACTCGACCTCCTGGTGATCGACTACCTCCAGCTCATCGAGGGCGCGGGCGACGACGAGAGCCGCGTGCTCGAGGTCGCGCGCATCAGCCGGTCGCTCAAGGCCATCGCGCGCGAGCTGCAGGTCCCGGTGCTCGCCCTCTCGCAGCTCTCGCGCCAGATCGAGACGCGCGGCACCGAGCCGATGCTGTCGGATCTGAGGGAATGCGTGACGGGTGACACGCGCGTGATCGACGCAACATCCGGACACTGGGTGCCGGTGCGGTCCATCCGTCCTGGCACACGTATCGTCGCAGTCGACGCACGCCAGCGAACCGGCATCTTTGAGGTCGCGGATGTCTGGAGCACCGGTCGGAAGCCGGTGTACAAGGTCACCTCGCAGAGCGGCAGGGTGATCCGCGCCACTGCGAACCATCCCTTTCTCACCTCGCAGGGGTGGCGGCCTCTCGCCGAGCTGGGGGAATCGGATCTCCTCATCGCCACAGCGATGCGTCTCCCTGATCACGGTACCGAACGCGATGAACGCGGCGACCTCTGCAGACTGCTCGGCTATCTGGTCGGCGATGGCACGTATCGCAAATGGGGGGCCGTGGGATTCATCTCCAGTGATCCGGCGACCTTCGACGACGTCGTCGACGTCGTCACCCGACGCTTCGCTGGTGTCACGCCACGAGTGAAACGGCACACGGAGGGCTATCGCGAGGTGGAGTTCCGGCGCCTCTACGACAACGGCTATGGCAAGCCTTACGGGAATCCGCTACGCGAGTGGTTGCGCGAGCTCGGCCTTCATGGCCAAACGGATGAGCGAAAGCGTGTCCCGGACTTCGTCTTCGGAGCTGGTGTCGCGGGCGTCGCCGAGTTCATCGCGGGATATCTCGCCTCCGACGGCTGCGTGAAATCCCGTGAGGTGCCACACAAGCGCAGACGTTGGTCGATCCAGTTCGACACCGTCAATCCTCTCCTGGCTGAGGACATCCAGGCCCTTCTCCTGCGCCTGGGCGTCACGGCAACGATCCGACCGGGCGCTTGGAACACGAAGAGCACGCAGCCGATCTATCGCATCGACGTCCATCAAACGTGGGTGAATCTGGCGCGCTTTGCGCGCCTCGTGCCTGTCCGCGGTCGGAAGGCGGCGCTTCTACAGGAGCTCCTCGCCGACCAGCCGATCCACGAGACTTCCCCCGGCGTCTATTCGCTACCGGCGGAGCTCAGCGTCCACTTGAAGCGACTGCAGCCCGGATGGAAGGACCAGCACAAGCGCATGCGACGATCCACCGCGCTTGCCTGGGCGGAGCGCACTGATGACGAGCTACTGCGCGTGCATGCCGAGGGAGACCTCCTCTGGGAACGCATCCGATCCGTCGTGCCGGAGGGGGAGGACGAGGTCTTCGACCTTCGCGTCCCGGGCAGCGGCAACTTCCTCGCGAACGGATTCGTCGTGCATAACTCCGGGGCCCTCGAGGCCGACGCCGACCTCGTGATGTTCCTGTGGCAGAAGGACCGCAAGGACCGCGACGAGAGCGTGGTGCGGCTCAAGCTGGCCAAGCACCGCAACGGTCCGACCGGCGACTTCGATCTGCACTTCCAGTCGGAGCTCACGCGCTTCCGCGATCTCGGGGAGACGCGCGCCGAGGTCTAGCTCCGGTGAGCCACGCGGTTGCGGCCGGATTCCTTCGCCGCGTACAAACCGCGGTCGCCTGCGCGGAAGAGGTCGTCGGCGGTCCGGCCGTCTTCGGGATACGACGCGATGCCCACGCTCACGGTCGCGTCGATCGTCTCGCCGGAGAGCGTCCGGTACCGCTGGCCGGCGACCGAGATGCGGAGGCGCTCCGCGGCCGCGAGCGCGTCCTTCGCGCCGGTGCGCGGCAGCACCACGACGAACTCGTCGCCACCGAAGCGCGCGAGGACGTCGGCGGTGCGCAGCGACGCGCGCATCGTCTCGGTGAGCCGCACGAGAAGGCGATTGCCCTCGGCGTGCCCGTAGCGGTCGTTCACCTGCTTCATGCAGTCGCCGTCGACGACGAGGAGCGAGACGTGGTCGTCATGCCGGCGCGCCGACTCGACCTCCTCCCGCAGCCGCTGCATGACGTGCCTGCTGTTGTACGCGCCGGTGAGCTCGTCGGTAACGGAGAGCCGGCGGATCTCCTCGTGCGCCTCCGCCGCCGCGATCGCGAGCGCGGCCTGGCTCGCGAGCGTGCGCGCGAAGCGGAAGTGATCGTCGGTGTACGACCGCACGCCCAGCTTCACGGCGCGGGCGACGCCGACGAGGCGGTCCTCGACGAGGAGCGGGATCGCGATCGCGGACTTGGAGTGCGGCGGCGTGCCGTGGACGGCGCCCGGGCGCGGGTCGGCGCCGACGTCGTCGATGCGGACCGGCTCGCGGTGCAGCGCGGTCCATCCCACCAGGCCCTCGCCGAGCCGCAGTGGCATCGCGGCGAGGTTGCGCTCGTAGTCGGCGCCGTAGACGTCGGCGTTGAAGGAGAGCGCCGCCATGCGCAGGCGCTCGCTCCGCGCGTCCCAGAGGTACACCGCCACGGAGTCGGAGGTCGTGAGCTGCCGGAGCGACCCGCAGACCGAGTCGAGCGTCGCGGAAAGGTCGAGCGCGGCCGCGCGCTGCGCGACCTCGCTCACGGCCTGGAGCTCGGCGATGTCCTTCTGCCGGCCCTGGTGCTGGCGCGCGTGCATGAGACCCATCGCGAGGAGACGCGCGTACGCGACCAGCAGCTGCTCGTCGGCGGGCGAGAACGCCGCGACCTGGTCGCTCTCGATCCCGAGGACGCCGAGAGCGCGCCCGGCGGCGGCGATCGGGACGCAGATCTCCGAGCGGCACGACGGCAGGACCGGGATGTAACGGTCGTCCGCGAGGACGTCGGGGACGTTCACGACGCGGCCGCTCGTGAAGCAGGCGCCCGAGACGCCCGCGTCGTCGCGCGCCCGGAAGCCGCCGGCCGACACGACCTCCGTGAGCGGCCCGGCGAATGCCGCCGTGTACAGCTCCCCGTGCTGATCGTCGTGGAGCAGGACGTAGCGCGCGCCGTACCCGTACGGATCGCCGAGCAGATCCGTCGCGAGCGCGAGCAGCTTCTGCTCGTCGCTCGCCGCGACGAGCAGCTGCTCGGCGGTGCGCACGAGCAGGTCGATGTCCGCGCGCGTTCCGTTCGGGACCGTCATCGCGGACGACCGTAGGCGCGGGTCGCGCCGCGGACAATGCCACGGTCGTCCTACTTCGCGAGCACTACCCCGAAGGTCATACTCGTGACGCCCGACGGGTGAGTGTTCAGGCGGGCTCGACCGCGATCGTCACCTTCGCGCGCACGTCGGGCAGGAGCCGGATCTCCACCTCGTGCGCGCCGATCGTCTTCAGCGGCTCGGCGACGACGATCGCGGTCCGGTCGATGTCGATGCGGTGCTCGCGCTTCAGCGCGTCGGCGATGTCCTTGTTCGTGACCGACCCGAAGGTCTTCCCCTGCTCGCCGGCCTTCAGATGGAAGACGAGCCGCAGCGAGGCGAGCTTCTCCGCGAGGGCCAGGGCGTCCGCGTGCGCGCGGTCCTTCTTGACCTTCTGGGCCTGACGCTCCTGGGCGAGGCGCTTCAGCTCGCCGGCGGTCGCCTCGACGGCGAGGCCCCGCGGGAGGAGGAAGTTCTGGGCGTAGCCGTCGGCGACGTCCTTCACGTCGCCGGGGCGACCGAGGCCGCGGACCTCGCGCTTCAGGATCACGCGCATGCGGGTCTGGCTAGGTGGTGGACGGCGTGGTGGGCTCGGCGAGCTGACCGCTCTGCTCGCTCTTGCGGAGCTCCATCTCCCACGCGAGGACCGATGCCGCGACGGCGACGACACCCATGACCGTGAGCGCGCCGATGATCGCGAGCAGCGCCTCGATCGCGCCGAAGAGACCGCCGCCCGAATCGCGATCGCTCATTCGTCACCCCCTTGTTCCCGCTTCGCGCGAAGCCGTTCCAGCGTAGCGCGAAGCTCGCTCGCACGACCCGCGAGGAGCGAGCCGGCCGCGTCGATGTCCTTCGTGAGCGTGTCGGCGTTGGCCGCGATGCGTGCCATGTGCTCCTCGACGACGTCCGGCGGCGCGTTGCGGATGAACCAGTCGAGGCCGAGGACGAGCACCGCGATGTCGTCGAGCTGGCCGATCACCGGGATGAAGTCCGGGATGATGTCGAGCGGGAACGCGAGGTACGCCGCCAGCGCGCCGAGGACGGCCTTCTGCGACATCGGGACGCGCGGATCGCGCGCGAGCGCCCACACCAGACGCGCATATGCCGGCAGCTTCTTGACCGTGTCGACGGCCTCGTTCACGCTCCGCGGACGCTGGATCCCTCTAGCCACCGTGGACTTCCCCCTGCGGGAACCGTGCCCGCAGCGCGCGTACGGCGGCCGACGACACCGCGTCGCGGTCCGCAGCCCAGAACGACACGAGGTAATGCGCCTTTCCGTCGGACACGCTCCGGAGCTCGACGGACGGCTTTGGGTCGGCGCTGATCCCGGGAAGGTCGGCGAGGGCCGCGCGGATCTCGTCCGCGGCGGTCGGCCGCTCGCCGTCGTCGACGACGAGCCAGAGCGTGCCGCGACGCGTCGGGAAGCGCGTCATGTTCACGACCGACGCGTTCATGAACACGCCGTTCGGCACGATGACCTCGCGGTTGTCCGGGGTCCTCAGCATCGTCGTGCGGAACGCGATCTCCTCGACGACGCCGGATTGACCGGCGACCTCGATCGTGTCCCCGATGCGGAAGGGCCGCTCGACCAGGACCCAGATGCCGGCGAAGAAGTTCTTGAGGATGTCCTGCAGCGACAGCCCGACGACGATGCCGAGCACGCTGAACGAGGTGAGGATCCAGCCGAACGCGTCGCGGGTGTAGATCGCGAGCACCCCGAGGGCGCCCACCAGGATCACGACGACCTGCGCGAGGTTCCCGAGGAGGATCGTGACGTTCGCCTGGGCTCGGCTCCGCGCGAGCACGCGCATCGTGGTCCGCCGGACCGCCCGGGCGAGCAGCAGGGCCACCACGGCGACGAGCAGGGCCCAGATCGTCCGGGTCGCGTAGTCGACGAGCAGCGCGGAATCCAGCGGCATGGGTCGAATCATGCCCCGCACTTGACAGGAGAACATCCGTTCGGTATGGTGCCAGCGTGACGAAGCAGGACCAGCAGCGAGCCGAGCGGATCCTCGAGTTCATCCGCGAGCGCATCTCGGAGCAGGGCTACCCCCCGACGGTGCGCGAGATCGCGGAGGCGGTCGGCCTCGCGTCGACCTCGGCGGTGCATCACCACCTGCTCAAGCTCGAGCGGGAGGGCAGGCTCCAGAAGGACGCGACGCGCTCGCGCGCGCTCGCGATACCGGGTTCGCTCGGCGGTCGGGTCGTCCAGGCGCCCATCGTCGGCGAGATCGCCGCCGGGGAGCCCATCTACGCGTACGAGAACAAGGACGAGCATCTCTCGATCCCCGGCGAGCTGGCCGGCCGCGGCAAGGACACCTTCGTGCTGCGCGTGCGCGGCAAGTCGATGATCGAGGACCACATCGACGACGGCGACTACGTCGTCGTGCAGTCGCAGTCGACGGCGCGCGACGGTGACATCGTGGTGGCGCTCCTCGAGGACAGCCGCGCGACGCTGAAGCGCTTCTTCCGCGAGAAGGACCGCGTGCGCCTGCAGCCGGCCAACGGTCAGATGCAGCCCATCTACACGCGGGACATCCAGATCCAAGGAAAAGTGATCGGCGTCATCCGCCGGCTCGCGTAGTGGCTCGGCGGGCGCCAGGCGCAGTCGGCGCCCTCGCCCTACGTGGCGCTCTGGTCGCGTCTCGCTGACTTCGAGCGCGAGCGGCTCACGAAGCCGATCGACCGCGGCAACGTGCGCGACGCTGGAAGGGCACTTCGGCGCGTGGCGACCGCCGGGTGGTCCGGCGCTCGCGGATCTCGCGAAGATACCTGCCGAGGAGCGCGGCGAAGGACGAGCGTCTCCGCGGCTGGCTCCTCTTCGCCCAAGAAGCAGGTCATCTTCTCGGCCGTGCTGACGCCGCCTGAGCTCGATCGCGCGAAGATCGCGTGAGCGCCGCGCCCGCGGAGCGCCGCGCGATCCTCCACTGCGACCTCGACGCGTTCTACGCGTCGGTCGAGCAGCGCGACCATCCGGAGCTCCGCGGGAAGCCCGTCATCGTCGGCGGCGGTCCGAACGATCGCGGCGTGGTGAGCGCGGCCTCGTACGAGGCGCGCGCCTTCGGCGTGCACTCGGCGATGCCGCTGCGCACCGCGTCGCGCCTCTGCCCCGGCGCCATCTTCGTGCCCGGCGATCGCGAGCGCTACGAGGAGGCGTCCGACGCGGTCATGGCGCTCTTCGCCGAGCGGACGCCGCTCGTGCAGCCGATCTCGCTCGACGAAGCGTTCCTCGACGTCACCGCCACGGAGCACCTCTTCGGCGGCGCGATCGCGATCGCGCGCCGGCTCAAGGCGGACGCGCGCGAGAAGCTCGGTCTCGTCCTGTCCGTGGGTGTCGCGTCGAACAAGCTGTGCGCGAAGATCGGCTCCGACCTGCGCAAGCCCGACGGCCTCGTGATCGTCCCGCACGGCGAGGAGCGCGCGTTCCTGGCGCCGCTCGAGCTCTCGCGCCTCTGGGGCGTCGGCCCGAAGACGCGCGAGCTCCTCGAAGGCTGGGGCATGCGCACCATCGGCGATCTCGCGAGCGCCGACGTCGCGACCCTCGAAGCGCGGCTCGGGGAGCACGGCCGCTCGATTTGGGAGCGCGCGAACGGGATCGACGACGAGGCCGTCGAGCCCGACATGGCGCCGAAATCGGTCGGACACGAGCACACCTTCGATCGCGACACCCTCGATCTGGTGACGATCGAGGGGACGCTGCTGCGGCTTTCCGAGGGCGTGGGCCGGCGATCGCGCGACCAGGATCTCCGAGGTCGCACGATCACGCTGAAGCTACGCGTGGCGCCATTCGACACACGCTCGCGACAGCGGACGCTCGCGACGGCGACGAACGACGACCTCTCGATCTATCGCGTGGGGCGGCAGCTGCTGCGCGAAGCGCTCGGCGAGGACCGTGCGAGCGGCCGGACCAGCGCGGTACGCCTCATCGGCATCTCCCTGTCGGGACTCGAGGTCGGCGAGCAGCTCGGCCTGTTCGATCACGCGCGTGTAACGCGGCTGAACGCCGCGCTCGACGCTGTACGCGCGAAGTTCGGCGACGACGCGCTCGATCGCGCCGGCGCGCGCGAGGTGAAGGAGCGGCGGCGATTCAGCGGTCACCGCGAGAAGCGTCGATCGTGATGCTGTCGATAACTGTGTGGATAACCTGCTCGGCCGTTGTGGAGAAAGCTGTGGAGCGTTTGGTGGACAACACACCTTGTGGAGCGTGGTGATGCCGTCGATGATTCGCCGGTCGTTAGCGGAGGAGGTCGAGGGGTTGTCCGACGAGCGCGTCGCCCAGGTGGCGATCGACTTCATCACGTTCTGCTTCGAACGGCGCGGCGCAGGCTGGCCTTCCCTGTACGACGAGATGTGCTTCGTCGCGGGGAACCGGCTGTATCGCGGTCTTGGGTACGAGGAGCTGCGCGACGCGGGTTTGGACTTCACCCTCGGTGGTCTTGGGAAGACCAGCCGCCTGGTGAATGAGGTGACGCGGCACGCGCGTCATCGGACCTTCGCGACCGCGACGTAGCAGGCGACCGACTTCGGCCACACCGGCGGGGCGGGGAGTGAAAGGAAGCGCACTCCCCGCCTCTTTTTCTTGTTCGCGCTCCACCACGCGCTCGCGGCGCGGCGTCACCGCGGGCACTTCCTCTCCCCGCGGCTGGGTTGCGCGGGTATCTGTCAGAATGGGAGGACGCAAGGGGAGCGCGAATCGCGCTTTTCCGCGCATGGTCCCGTGGTGCAGCGGCCTAGCATACGTCCCTGTCAAGGACGAGATCGCCGGTTCGAATCCGGTCGGGACCGCAGCGTCGAACCGGAAGACGCCGCGACTGCGAAGAGCGGAGCGACCTCTCTCCGGACGTCGACCTCCGTGAAGGTCCCTCCATCGATCTGGACCCGCGAGCAGATCGTCCACGTGATCCGACGCTGGACCTCCGGCGATGCCTCCTGCCAGGTCGAGGCGAAGTCCACGGCCATCTGAGTCGCCTCGAGGATCCTCCGCTCCTCGGGAAGCTGCTCGACGCGCCCGAGCTGGGCGCGGAGATCCGCGAGCTGCGCGCGGTACTCGTCTTCCTCGAGCGCTCCCCAGGTGAAGGCATCGGTGAGCCGCTTGTGGCGACACGGAGCCGCGCCGCCTTGCCGGCGTCTGCGCCGCGGAGCATGTGCGCGCCAACGAGCTTCGCGATCCGAGCACGGTCGTGGTCGCGGAGCGTCGTCGCCGCAGTCAGCCAAGCCCCGAACTCCCGCTCGAGCTCTACAGCCGAGACGGACGGCTCCGCGCACGAGGCGGTCGCGGTGGAGACGGTCGTTTCGACAGTCGCGAACGACCACGCGTTGAGGTCCTGTCCTTCCGACCGGACAGCGTGGAGCAATCTGGAGGTTCGTGGTTACGGGCGGCCCACCTTTGGCGGGATGGGCGTGTCGCTCGCATCGACAACAGCGCGTCCCCCCAACGGACTGGCGAGCGTAATCGGGATATCAATGAGCTGAAGATCGGCCTGCGCCGTACCGCTTCGCCGGCTGACCAACACGATCACCTTTACGGTAGTGGCGCTCTCCTCGGTTTTCGTAGACTCAACCGTTTCTAGACGACCGAGCGCCGCAGTGACGGTTAGTTGCCGCCCGTCGGCACCCAACGTGTAGTGGGCCATCCGTGCGGGGTAGAACGCTGGAGGTCGTAGGAGGACGAACGCTGCGATGGTCGCGAGCGCGAGAGCGGCGGCGACCATCGCAATGAAAGCGACGCGACGATTCAAAGTGTCTTCAGCCAGCCTGGGAACCCGTAGTACGGCAAGAGGATATCGGTGAAGATCTGGACGCATTGGGAGAAGATGCTGCAGGACGATGGACCGGTCGTCCCGCCACTGATGATTCCCTTTGCCGCGATCATCCCAGTGTCGTTGACGGTGTACACCGGACCGCCCGAGTCCCCTCCATTGATGCTGGTCCCGGAGGACTTCAAACCCTTTGTGACGTTGAGTGCCCACTCGCCATTTCCGTACTGCCAATTGGTGCGAACGCTGTTCACGTTCCACCCACAGATCGCGTAGGTGTTCGACCCGCCGGTGCAGTACTGCTCGCCCGCGACAGGCACTGTGGTCCACATGTTGTGCACCGTCGAGGCGCTCGTCTCGTCAGGCTTGGCGCCCGAGTAGATGAACGCTCCAGCACTCTTGTTCGAGTCGAGCGTGATGAGCGCGATGTCGCCGCGATACGTCGAGTCGCCGGACAGGAGCACCGTTCCCGTGCCTGCCGTCCAGTTCTCGCGAGACCCCGAGGCGATCGCGTTGTTCGAGCCGATTGTGTCGACGTAACTGAAGTTTGCGTCGGTTGTGGTGACCGTCGACGCTCCGTTTGGCGCGCAGTGCCCCGCTGTGAGCATGTATTGCGTGGACGAGTGGTTCCAGGAGAACCCGCTGCTGCAGCCATCGTAGCCCGTCCAGATGATCGCGCCGCCGTAGAACGGACTGTAGTCGTGCGTCCTGGTCGCGGGCAACGTGAAAGGCCGCGGCGCGACGCGGACCGCCACCGCGCTCGCGCCGTATCGAACCGCGAGCGCGTTGATCAGCGGGTCACTCTGCCGGCTGATCGTGAGCACGATTCGAGCGCTTCGCGCAGACCGAAGCGCTTGGTTGAGTCTTGTTGTAGTAGTTAGATCTGTGTAACTCGGACGCAGCACGGTCCATCCTGGTTCTACGTTCTCGCCGGGCGGGAAAAGCACTGAGGGATGCGCCGTGACGGGGAGCACGGTCTCGTGCGTTCACAAACCTCGAAAGGGGAAGGACGATGCGCAAGAACCTCACAGGTCTTCTCGTACTGGCGATCATGGTGCTCACGACCTCGGCGTGGACGTCGGTCTATGGGCCCGTATCGGCGGCGGCGCGACACTCGAGCGGCATCGAGATCCTGGGCCCGGCAGCGGCGGCGAGTCCGGTCGAGCAGAAGCTTCTCCAAGCGTGGAGCGACGCCCTTCTCATCGCCGAGGCCTACGACGGTCTGGGCTATCCATGGGCGGATACAACTACGGGCACACTCGTCTTGTCAACGACAAGCCCGGCTGGCGAAGCGCTCGCGAATCAGTGGATCACGTCTGGATTGACCCATCGCAATCCGAAGGTCGGAAACCTCGCGAAGCCGGCGGTGCCCGTGCGCCTGCGCGCCGTATCGCTCAGCTATCGACAGCTCGATGCGATCAAGTTCGAGGCGACACAACTTGTCGCTGCGCTGGAGTCCCTGACGCCGACGCGATCTACGAGGCGGCACCGGATTGGGAGCAGAATCGGCCATTCGAGGGATACGGCTTCGGCAAGGGCGAGGAGCGGTTGGCGCTCTTGGTCGACTGTTACTTGGCTGCGGACGGCCGCCTTCGACGCGCGCACAAGCACCTTCGGCATGTCGTTGCATTAGCGACGGACGGGGCCCTTGAGTTGAGGACGCGTACCGCCGCGGAGAGGACAAGGACTACGCCTGATCCCTCCGGTCCGTCGCGGCGGTATGTTCCGAACGCCTCGGGTAGGTGACCTGAGGCGCGGGAATGGACGATCTCGTCGATGGCATCGGCGATGTCCTCGTTCGAGCGCGGACGCTCGCGCGTACGCCGCGCCTCTTCGCCGCGCGCGGCCGCCCGGAAGAGTCTCGCCGCGAGATAGCGGCCCTCGTCCTCGAGGCCGCGCGCGATCGCCGCGAGCTCGATCGGCTCGGGTTCCTCCTCCATCGAGCGCTCTTCTCCCGTCCCGGTCGACATCGCTAGATCTCCACGTCGAGCGCGTAAACCTCGTCGGTCGGATGGCCCGCGCGGGCGTGGATGCGCTTCACCGCTTCGGCGTTCGGGCCGGTCGAGAGGCAGAACACCTTGCCGCTTGTGTGTCCTTGACCCATCACGACAATCCCTCTTCAGACGTCGCCCGGCGGGGTGTCGCCGCCTGTCGCATGGGACGGAGTTCCCGCAAGTGAGAGCGGCGCCCCCGACCGGCGC
>Ga0070741_10000493_pt1 | contig 142695 bp, 156 predicted proteins | sample Coa_R1_4_FD_66440 | JGI IMG/M metagenome (GOLD analysis project Ga0070741, IMG submission 66440) | Surface soil microbial communities from Centralia Pennsylvania, which are recovering from an underground coalmine fire - Coalmine... | ecosystem: Environmental > Terrestrial > Soil >... | reverse complement strand
CCGCATCCCCGCCGCGATCTTCTACGCGCATCGACCGAGCCTGCTCAAGGTGAAAGGATGGGACCCCCATGAGATCCGGATCCAAGCGCGCGCTGTCTAGCAGGAACGTGGGCCCCACGACCTAGCCCTCGGGCTCGAGCTCCGCGGTGAACGAATCGGTGACGCGGTTGTTGAGGTTCGCGATCGACGTGTTGACGACCAGCTCCACGAGCTGACGCTCGTCGAAGAACCGCCGCAGGCGCTCGAACGTCGCGTCGGAGAGACGTGCCGTCTTGGTGAGCTCGGTCGAGGCCGCGATCGCGGCCTTCTCTTCATCGGTGAAGAGCGCCGAACCCTCGACGTCCGGGATCGTGTCGACCATCTCCCTGGTGATGCCCAGCGCACGGCCGGACGAGGTGTGCGAGCTCAGTCAGTACCGGCAGCCGTTCGCGACATCCGACGACAGGAACGAGAGCATGCGCAGCTTGGGCGAGAGCACGCCCTCGTTGAGCGCCTTGCGGAGCTCCCAGTAGGCCGCGGCCACCTGCGGCGAATGGTTCAGCAGCTTCCGGAAGTTGGTCCCCTGCCCGACGTAGCTGATGCGTGCCATGCCGCAATTGTATTGAGCGACTGCTTATGGTCGGATGTCGGCGACCGCGGACCCGCCCGTGTAGCTGAACGTCGCCGTCCGGCCGAGGACGTCCGTCGCCGTGGCCGTGATCGCGCCGGGATGGATGGGCTCGGCCGGGCAGCCGCCGGGCACGTCGGGGTGATTCCACGCGGCCGTCTGATCGTTGACCGCGAACGTCCCGCACGGGTTCGACTTCGTCCACGCGTACTTCAGCCCGCCGCCGGCCGGGTCGGCGACCTCGACGACGTACGTCGTCGTCGTGCCCGCGAACGTCGCGACGAAGCGCGTCACACGCGGCGGCGCCGGCGTGGGCGCCGCGGCGGGCGCGCTCTGCGTCGCCGCGCTCGTCGCGGTCGGCGTGGGCGCGGTCTGCGACCCGCCCCGCGAGATGAGGATGCCGATGAGGATGCCGATGAGGATGCCGATGAGCAGGATGCCGGCGGCGATGAAGGGCCAGTACGGCGGGACCGTCCAGTGCTCGGGCTTGGCGAACTTTCCGGGCCGGTCGGTTCCGGTCCAGTCGGTGCCGGCGACGGTCGGCATCGTCTCCGTCGCGACGAGCAGGTGCGCCGGTGCGACGGCGTCGAAGAGACCGGGCCGGACCGCATCCTGCCAGCTCGCGAGCCTGCGGCCCTCGGCGGGCGCATCGAGGTACCCGGCGAGCACGCCGTCGAGGCGCCCGCTGTCGAGCGCGCGCGGGAAGCGCGGCAGCGACGCGCGCGGCAGCGAGGCGTACGCGCGACGCCATGGTCCGCAGACCGCGAACACCGTCGTGTCCCACGTCGCGACCGCGGCGGTCACGCTGAAGCCCCGGCGCTCGCGCGCGCGGATGACCTCGCCGTACGCGCTCACGCGCGGCCTGGTCGCGATCGCGGCGCTCCCCGCCACGGTGGTCCTCGTCCACACGCCTTCCGAGGGCAGCGGGATGCGGCCGGCCACCAGCGCGTCCGCGGCCTCGAGGTCGCGCGGCGAGACGGTGCCGGCGAGCGCCTCGCGCGCGATGCCCCACGACGCCTCGAGCTGCTCCTGCGCGCGGATCGTCCCGCGCGCACGCTGGAGGAGGGCGCGGCGTCCGTCGCGAAGGAGATCCGGACCGAAGGCTTCGCGGGTGAGCCCCCATCCGTAGCCGTCGCCCGTGGCCACGCCGAACGCGCGCACCGCCGGCGGGAGCGGCCGATGCGAGCGGCGCGACACGGCGGCGGCGGTCGCCACCGCGGCGCCCGTCGCATACGCCGCGATGCCGCGGAGCTCTGCGCCGTCGACGTACTCGAAGGCGAGCTCGAGCCGCCCGGGCCGCGGCCGCACCAGCAGACCGGGCGAGTCGAGGCGGTCGCCGAGCAGCATCACACCGGGCGCGAACGTCGAGAGGAAGAGCCGGCAGGCGGCCTCGTTGAGCGCGGCGGGCATCGAGAAGCTGAGGTGCGTCGAGTACCCCGAGAGGTCCAGACCCTGCGGGAGCGCGCCCCGGAGCGCCTCGCGCGCGCGGATCGCGCCGCGCTGCAGCCGAGAGATGAACCCCGGCTTCGTGCGGATCGGCGCGAGCGCGACCTCAGCCTCGGCGCCGTCCGCGGTGACCACCCCACCCCACGCGCAGCGCTGCGCGTTCACGTCGCCGGGATCGAGACGGCGGCCGCCGAGCGGGATGTCGCGCACGATGGTGCGGAAGTCGACGACGCCGTCCGGGGCCCGAACGACGTATTCGTGCTCGAGTCCGATCAGACCGCCTGGGAGCGCCTCAGCGGATCCCCGCGGCGCGATCAGCTCCGCGAACGCAGCGCTGGCCGCAGCTCCGCGCAGGGGTCAGCGCCCCGGGCCGGTCTCGTACTTCGTCGGGCGGTGCCCCCTCGACCAGTCGTCGGACATGGTGCGGCCGTCGGCACGCCTTCCACGACTCGCTGCCGGGGTCCCACGTGGCGCGGCCGCCCTCCGGATACTCGAGCCAGAAGTTGCCGTCCGTGCCGCGACCCTTGGTTGTCTGGCGACCTGTCAACCGACCGCCGGTTTCAGCTGGGAGAGCCAGCGCCGGAGCGCCTCGTCGTCGAGGCCGGCTGCCTCGAGCTCCTCGCCGGCGGCGGCCAGCACCGGTATGCGGATGGCGTAGCGACGGAAGAGCGCGGCGTCACCCTCGATGTCCACGCGCTCGATCTCGAGGGGCGCGTCCATGCGCACGCGGGTCAGCACGCGATAGGTCTCGGCACAGAGGCCGCAGCCCGGCTTCTCGTACAGCACGACGTGCAGCGCCGGCCCGCGCGGCGTGCGCTTGCGCACGAGCGCGAGTCCGCGCTTCAGATTCCCGCGCAGCAACGCCGTCCCCGGCTCATGGCTAGAGTCTGTTCGTGAGCGCGTTCGCACGTCCAGAGCTCTTCATCTCGACCCGCGACGCCGCGGCGCGCCTCAGCGATCCGGCGGTCCGCTTCGTCGACTGCCGCTTCCGCTTCGAGGGCGACGCGCGCGCCGACTATCTCGCCGGCCACGTGCCCGGCGCGGTGCACTGCGACTGGTCACGCGACCTCTCCGCTCCCCCACCGCCCTCCGGGCATCCCCTGTGGATGCTCCTCGGCCCGGCGGAGTTCGCGGAGCGCATGGCGCGGCTCGGGGTCGGCGACGACACCTTCGTCATCGGCTACGACGCGGAAGGCGGCCATCACGCCGCGCGCCTCTGGCTCGGCCTCCGCCGCTACGGGCACGACCGCATGGCCGTCCTGGAGGGCGGCATCCAGAAATGGCTGCAGGACGGTCGCCCGACCGAGCCCGGCGAGGTGCGCGTGCCGCACGCCACGTTCACGCCGCGTCCGCGCGAGGGCGTCATCGCGACCAAGGACGAGGTCCTCGCCGCCGTGCGCACCGGCGACCCGTGGCTCCTCGACGTGCGCCGTGACAGCGAGTTCACCGGCGAGGAGCAGCGCGCCGCTCGTGGCGGTCACATCCCCGGTGCGGTGAACCTCCTCTGGAAGGACGCGCTCCGGGACGACTGGACGCTGAAGGATCCGGACGAGCTCGAGGATCTCTACGCGAACGCCGGGTTCGGACCGGAGACGTCGACGATCACGTACTGCCAGGGCGGCGTGCGCGCGGCGTTCACGCATCTCGTGCTCGCGGCGCTCGGCCACGACGACGTCCGCACGTACGACGGAAGCTGGGAGGAATGGGGCAACGACCCCAGCCTCCCGATCATCACTGGCCGGAGCTGAGCCAATCGCGCTCGCCCGGCGCGGCGTCGGGGAGCGTGAGCGGTCCGACAGCGGCGGCGTCGGGCAGCGCGTCGAGCAGTGACGAGGTCTTCACGCCAGTCGCCGTGACCGTGCCGCCGCTCCACGTGACCGTGAGCGTGTAGGTGCCGGTCGGCCACTGGCTGTCGAGGAACGTCGTCGACGTCCCGTACTGATCGATCGTCCGCGTGCTCGGCACGCTGTTCGCCGGACCGCTGATCGCCAGCGTCACCTGTGAGCCCGGCGTGAAGCCGTACAGCTCGACGGTCATGCCCGGTCCGCGCGCCGTATCCGTCGACGTGACGATGCCGGGATAGGCGGGCGCGAGGAGACGGACGCGGAGCGGGTACGCCCCCGCGAACGCGGCGAACGGCTGTCCCGAGACGATCGTGTACGCGTCAGCAAAGGCCACGCCCTGCGAGGCGAGGTCGAGGATGCGGATCACGCCGGCCATGCCGAGGTCGCTGCGCAGGAACCGCACCGCCTGCGAGGCCGCGTAGTACTGGTAGATCCCGCCGAGGCCGGGCCGCGCGTTCCAGGTGTTCACATCGGTCATGTCCGCGAGCGAGAGCAGCGTCCCCGTCGCGGCCATCGATGCCGCGCCGTAGAGATTCTGGTTCACGCGGTTCTGCCCGTTCGCGACGGTGAGCTCTTCGCCGCGCGCGTTCCCTTCGTCGAACCACGCGGGCAGGCTGCCGAGCGCAGCGATCTGATGCTCCATCCAGTGCGTGAGCTCGTGGCGCATCGCCGAGGCCGGAAGCTGCTGCGACTGCTTCTGCCAGTCGATCGCGATCGCCTGGATCGTCGGGTTGTTCACCCACACGCCTGTGGCGCTCGCTCCGACGGTCGCGGCGGAGGATACGGGGAGCCCGAGGACGCTCTGCAGCCCCTGCGTGAACGCGGTCGTCGTGCCGAACGCGTAGACCTGCGGACGCAGCGCGTACGTGCGCGTGAAGTGGGTCTGGACCTGGGCCACGTCCGCGGGCGCCTGCGTGACGAGCGTCGCGCGGTCGGCCGCGCTGACCGCGTCCTGCACGTAGAGATCGACGCCCTGCAGCTCCTGTACGGCGAACGTGAACCCGCCCGTCGTCCGCGTCTGCTGTGGCTGCACGGTGACCGGCACCGTCGCGCTTACCGCACCGACCGTCGCGGTGATCGTGCCCGCACCCGCAGTCTGGCCCGCGCTGAGCGCGCCCGTGCCGCTCACGTTCCCAAGCGTTGCCGGCGTGACGGTCCACGTCGCGCTCAGGCCGTTCATGACGTTGTCGAACTGGTCCTTCACGACGACCGTGAGCTGCTGCACGCTGCCGGTCGTGACCGTGACGCTGGACGGCTGCACGCTGATCGACGTCGCCACCGGCACGCTGCTCACCGTCGCCGCGAAGCCCTCGTACGCCATGTCGCCGTCGCCGCCCTGGAAGCTCAGCTCGGTGACGATCGCGGCGATCGTGCCGCCCGTCGCGTCGACGACGACCGCGTACTGCGTGTCGTCGGCGAGCCCGGGCACGGCGCGCGGATCGATCGTCACGCCGGCCCCCGCGACGAGACCGGTCACGAGCTGCCGCGTGACGAGCGAGCGGTCCGCGAAGCGGTACCAGCGGAGCGTCGCGGTCGTCGCGCCGGTCGATTGCAGCACGATCGGCGTCGTCCAGCCCTGCGCGCCGCCGAGCGTTCGCGTCACGTTCGGGAGGTACGCGCGGTTGCCGGAGCCCGCGCTCGCGGTGACGCCCATCGCGCTCGTCGGCGTGAGGCTCGCCGCCACGACCGCGAAGGCGCCGCCCTGCGCGGTGAGCGCGTGCGCCCCCTCGGCGGGGCAGCTCGCGCTCCCGGCCGGCGGGCACGGCGTGACGCCGTCGGCGGCGAAGCGCGGGTCGTACGCCCACGCCGCGCCCGGGCGCACCGGAGCGGGTGCCGTGACGGTGACCGCGGTGCCAGCGGCGCTCCGGAACACGAGGCTCGGCGCCGCGTCCGCGGCCCCGGCGTTCTCGACGATCACGCGCGTCGTGCGACCGATGCCGTCGGCGTTGCGCGAGACCTTCGGGACGTACGCGGGCGCGGCCTGCGGCTGCGCGACGGCGTTGTACGAGAAGCCCATCGGCGCGACCGCGGCGGGCGCGTCGTCCTGCGCGTTCGCGATGCCCGCGATGGGCTGGTCGGCGGCGATCACCACCGCGTACTCGCTCCCCGACGCGAGCGCCGGCTCGACGCTCGGATCGATCGCCGCCGAGCGGCCGGGCGCGATCTGGCGAAGGAGCGTCGCTGTCTTCGTGCCGTCGTAGCTCGTGAAGGTCATCGTCACGTTCGCGTTCGCCGCGCCGAGGTTCTGCACCACGAACGTGGTGAGCCAGCCGTTCACGAACTTCGCGACGTAGGGGATGTACGCCTTCGTGGTGCCGCTGGCGAGCCCGACGTACGAGAGCGCCTCGGCGCGCGCGCCGGCACCCTGGTGCTCGTTGACGACCGAGACGACGGAGGCGCCGAAGCTCTTCACCACGACCGCGAGCTGGGTGTCGTCGGGAAGATCCGCGTCGTTGTTGGGGATATCGGGGAACGACGTCCCCGGCGCGAGCGCGCTCACGGTGCGGCACGTGACGAGGGAGCCGTCGGAGAAGCGGAAGAAGCTCAGCTCGAGGTTCGTCGGCGTCACGCCGACGTTCTGGACGATGAACGGCGTGTACCAGCCGCCCGGTCCGCCGAGCGTCTTCGTGATGTTCGGCAGGTAGATCGTCGTCGTGGGAGCACCCACGGCGCCGCACGACGACGCCGCCGTGCCGTTCGAGCGGGCACCGAGCGTCGCGACGACGAGCAGGATCGCGAGCGCGCAGCGCACGGCGCGCCCCGTACTCACCGGAAAAGTATGCGTCGCCTGCTCAGGCGGAGCGGCTGTGCGTGAGCTCGCTGGCGAGGTCCGGCGGCACGTCCGCCTCGATCTCGATACCGGCCTCGCCGTACTGGGTGCCGCGCAGCGCGCCGCGCTCGCGCACGCGCTGCACCAGCGCGCCCGCGCTGTACGGGACGACGACCTTCACGTGCTTCCATTCCGACGCGGCGAGCTCGGCGAGCCGCGCGCGAAGGGCGTCCACGCCCTCGCCCGTTCGCGCCGACACGAAGAGCGCCGCGGGGAACTCGCCGGCGAGCGCCTCACGCAGCGCGTCGCCCTCGGGCCCGCGGAGGGTATCGGCCTTGTTGAACACCAGCTGCGTCTTGCGATCGGCGAGCTCGAGCGACGCGAGCGTCTCGCGGACCACGGCCATGCGCTCGTGCACGTTCGGATGGCCGACGTCGACGACGTGCACGAGCACGTCGGCGTCGCTGAGCTCCTCGAGCGTCGCGCGGAAGGCCGCGACGAGCGTGGGCGGCAGCTTGTTCACGAAGCCCACCGTGTCGGACACGAGCACGACCGTGCCGCCGTCGAGCTCCACCCGCCGCGTCGTGGGATCGAGCGTCGCGAACGGATGATCGGCCACGAGCACGCCCGCACCCGAGAGCGCGTTCATGAGCGTCGACTTCCCCGCGTTCGTGTACCCGACGAGCGCGGAGAGGTAGAGGCCCTCTTTGCCGCGCGACCGGCGGCTGCGCTCGCGCTGCTGCTGCACCTCGGCGAGGCGCGCGCGGAGGTCGATGAGGCGACGCTCGATGACGCGGCGATCCGTCTCGAGGAGCGACTCGCCGGGACCGCGTGTGCCGATGCCGCCGCCGAGACGCGAGAGGCCCTTCCAGATGCCGCGCAGGCGCGGCATGAGGTATTGGAGCTGCGCGAGCTCGACCTGCACGCGACCTTCCTTCGTCTGCGCGTGCCGTGCGAAGATGTCGAGGATCACCGCGGAGCGGTCCACGACACGGACGTCGAGCGCCTTCTCGAGCCCGCGCTGCTGCTGCGGCGTGAGCTCGTCGTCCGTCACGAGGAGATCGGCCTTGGCCGCCTTCATGGCCGTCGCGATCTCGCTCACCTTCCCCTTCCCCACCCAGGTGCTGGGGTCCGGCGAGCGGCGGCGCTGCACGACGCGGCCGACGACGTCCGTGCCCGCGGCTTCCACGAGCGAGGCGAGCTCGTCGAGCGAGTCGTTCGGGTCGAACCGCGAGCGCGGCAGGTCGAGGGCGACGAGGTACGCGCGTTCGGCGGGCGCCTGTGTCTCGATCACCCGTTCACTATGCGGCTTCGCGGAGCGCAGCGACGACGAACGCAACGAGATCGACGTTCGTCGGATCCACCCAGCGTATCGCGCCGTCGCGGCGGAACCAGGTCACCTGGCGCCGCGAGTAGGCCTTCGTGTCGCGCACGGTGAGCGCGATCGCCCGCTCGAGATCTATCTCGCCGCGCAGGTGCGCGGTCCAGTGGACGTACCCGTGCGCGCTCATGCTCGGCAGGCGGGGGTCGATCCCCCGCTCCACGATCCGGCGCGCCTCGTCGAGCACGCCGGCATCGACCATGTCGCGCACGCGGCGCTCGATGCGCGCGACGAGCCACGGGCGAGGCGGGTCGAGCCCGATCTTCACCGCGGGGATCGCGTCGCGCCTCCGCCACCGCGCGCTCACGCCGCCGGTGATGAGCGACGCCTCGAGGTACCGCACCAGGCGTCGGACGTTGCGCGGATCGACGCGTGCGGCGGCCTCGGGATCGAGCGCGGCGAGGCGCGCGTGCAGGTCGGCGCCTGACGCGGCCTCGCGCTCGAGGCCGGCGCGGAGATCGGGATCGGTCGGGATGGCGTCGAGGTCGAGGCCGTCGAGGAGCGCGCGGACGTACAGGCCGGTGCCGCCGACGACGACCGCGAGACGCCCGCGCGCCGCGATGTCGGCGAGCGCGGCGCGCGCGTCCCGCTGGTAGCGGCGGACGTCGTACCGCTCGCCGGGGTCGGCGACGTCGATCATGTGGTGCGGCACGCGCGCGCGCTCGCCGCGCGTCGGCTTCGCCGTGCCGATGTCCATGCAGCGGTAGATCTGGCGCGAGTCGGCCGAGACGATCTCCCCGTCGTGCGCTTCCGCGACCGCCATGGCGAGCGCGCTCTTGCCCGACGCGGTCGGGCCAACGATGGCTAGGACGCGCGTGGCGCCGCCTCCAGGCTCCGGAGCGCGTCGCGCGACCGTGCGAGCGCGGCGGCGTCGGGAGCGAGCTCGCCGTAGCGCAGGTCCTCGAACGCGCGCACGATCGGTGCGGCGTCGCCCCACCGCGGATCGGCCGAGGCGATGCGCGCCTGGTGCTCGCCCGGCGTCTCCGTCGACCCGCGCCAACCGGCGCCGCGCCGCTCCGCGAGCTCGAGGAATCGCCAGTACAGGAGGCGCAGCGCCGCGGCGGGCGTGCCGTCGTCGCGCGGGCGACGCCGCTTCGCGCGCCGGACCGGACGGAGGGCGCGCAGCGAGTCGAGGAGGCTCATGCCTTCGGCGTATTCGTGCTCGAGCGTCACGCCCTCGGGAAGATCCATGCGCCGCTCGCGAAGCATGCGCTCGAGCAGCACGAGCGCGACGAGGACGCCGATCGCGACGATGACGAGCTCGAGGCCGCCGAACACGTACGGGCGCGCCGCGTCGATCTGGCGGAGCAGCTCCAGATCCTCTTCCGGCGTGGTCTGCGGGAGCGGCGGGCGCTCGGGGAGCTTCGCGTTCGCGAGCAGCGGCCGCAGGACCTCGATGAGGTAGCTCGCGACGTACGCGAACGGCAGGATCAGGAGGTAGAGGAGGCGTGTCGCGAGCGGTCCGAGCCACGCCCCGAACGCGCCGAGCGCGTCCTGCACCGTCGGCACGAAGACCGCGGTCACGATCGCGAGCAGTCCGACGACCACCGTCGCGCTCGTCGCCGACGACGTGCCCATCTTCCCCGAGGTCCCGCGCGCGAGCGCGAGCTCCTCGGTCGATCGCGCGAGCGAGAGCGCGAGACCGGACGCCGCGACCACGAGCAGCGCGAGCGCGGCGAACGGCGCGCGATCGATCCGGCCGGGCGCGAGCACGGCGATCGTGACGGCGAGCCCGGCGAGCGGGATCGCGTTGCGCGCGTCGGTCCAGCGCGTCGAGCCGCGCGCCACGGACACGACACGCCAGAGGTAGCCCTCGCCGAGCAGGCCGAAGAGGACCATGCGCGAGAGCGTCGCGAAGCCGTCCGCGTCGCGCATCGGGAGCGTCAGGCCCCAGGCGACGCTCGCGGCGAGCGTGACGACGAGGATCGTGCCGCTGCGGCGCTCGCCGCCGATCTCGCGCACCAGGCTCACGAGGAGCAGCGCGGCGCCGAAGAGCGCGAGCGTCGTCGGCAGCACGGGCAGCGGGTCACGGCCCTGCGTGCCGGCGTGCGCGAGCGCGGCGAGCGCGGCGAAGCTGACGGCCTCGACGAAGCAGCGCGCGACGATGAGGAGCGACACGGCGCCGCTAGGCCGCACGGCGCAGCTCCGCGGGATGCAGCACGTCCACGACCACGCCGTGCGCGACGAGGTGTCCCATCACCTCTGCCGGCGACGGCAGGACGGAGAGCGCGAGCACGCGGTGGTGCGAGCGGCGCAGCGCGAGCATCGCGGCGGCGAGCCCGGAGGAGACCTTCGGCGTGACCACGATGAGCGTCGCGCCCCACGGCAGGCGGCCGCGCTCCGCGAGGAACACGACCTCCGGCGAGCTCGCGGCGTAGGGACCGAGGCGCGCGAGGATCTCCAGGCTGCGCGTGAGCGAGCGCGGCCCGCGCGAGATCGCGGAGCGCGGACGCTCGTGCGTGAGGTTGTCGATGCCGTTCGTCACGATCCCCACCTGCCGCCCGGCGCTCGCGGCCTGGCGGACGAGGTCGGCCGCGGCCGACACGACGAGCTCCACCGCCTCGGGGTCGGCCTGGATCCAGTACTGCTCGTACGAGGCGACGTTCACGAGGAAGACCGCGTCGAGGCTCGTCGCGGGCTCGTACAGCTTGGTCTGGAGCGTCCGCAGGCGCGCGGAGGACTTCCAGTGGATCTCCTTGCGCGGATCGCCGGCCCGATGCTCGCGCACGCCGCGGAAGCGCAGCGGGTCCGGGACGAGCCCGCGGCGCACCGCCGTCTCGGCGAGCGGACGCAGGCTCGGAAGGTGCCGGTCGCGCGTGGCGAGCGGCGCGGGATACGCGACGACGGGGAGCGCCACCGGGATGGTGCGCTCGACGGAGAAGAAGCCGAGCCAGTCGCTCGCGCGCAGTCGCAGCGGACCGATCGCGTACGCGCCGCGCTGCGTCGAGACGAGCGGGAACCGCACGGTGAGCTTCTCGTGGCCACGCGGCGAGAAGCCGGCGTTCACCCAGCCGCGCGGGACCCCGGGCACCACGCGATCGGGCGCGATGGCCTCCGGAAGGAAGAGGCGCAGGTCGAGCCACGGCAGCGGGATCGGCTTGCGATTCGCGATGCGCACCGTCGCGACGATCCCCTCGCCCGCCACCACGCGATCGGTGCCGAGCTCGACCGCCGCGTCGAGCGCGACGAACGCGAGCCGCGCCGTGAGCCACACGACCGCGCCGAGCACGAGCCCGCCCGCCGCGAGGACGATGAGCGCGGGCGAGCGCGACAGCGCCGCGAGGACCACGAACAGGAAGACGAGCGGCCACTCGAAGCGGCCGGTCCGGATCATCAGCCCGCGGCGGCGGCGTCCACTTCCGCGGGCACCGCGGTGCGCGTGAGGACCTCGCTCACCACGGCCGCCCCGGTGCGGCCGCGCATCTGCGCGTCGGCGCCGAGGAAGATGCGGTGCCGCAGCACCGCGGGCGCCTGCGCCTTCACGTCGTCCGGGAGCACGTACGCGCGTCCGCGGATCGCGGCGTGCGCCTGCGCCGCGCGATAGAGCGCGAGCGCGGCGCGCGGGCTCGCCCCGAGCTCGACGCCTTCGGCCGCGCGCGTCGCGCGCACCAGGTCGGCGATGTACTTGCGCACCGCGTCGCTCACCTTCACCGCGCGCACCTCGTCGCGCAGCCGCGCGATGACCGCGACGTCGTACAGCGGCGCGAGCGAGTCGGTCGCGACGTTCGCCGGGCCGTGCACCCGAAGGATCTCGTCCTCCTCATCGGCGCCGGGATAGCCGAGCTTCACGAGGAAGAGGAAGCGGTCGAGCTGCGCCTCGGGCAGCGGGAACGTCCCTTCGAGCTCGATGGGGTTCTGCGTCGCGATGACGCAGAACGGCTCCGGCAGCGGATGCGTCATCTCGTCGACGGTCACCTGCCGCTCCTGCATCGCCTCGAGCAGGCTCGACTGGGCGCGCGGCGTCGCCCGGTTGATCTCGTCCACGAGCACGATGTTCGCCATCACCGGTCCCCGCCGGAACTCGAACTCCTGCGAGCGCTGGTCGTAGATCGAGACGCCGGTGATGTCGGACGGCACGAGGTCGGGCGTGCACTGGATGCGGTGGAAGGACAGCGAGAACGAGCGCGCCACGGCCCGCGCGAGCGTGGTCTTCCCCACGCCGGGCACGTCGTCGAGCAGCACGTGCCCGTCCACCAGGAGCGCCGCGAACAGCTGCTCGGTGGCCGCGCGCTTGCCGACGACGACGCGCGCGACCTGATCGACGAGGCGTGTGGCCGCGTCACGAACGGTGGGCATGATCAGAGACTACGCGAGGCGGCGAGGCGCGAGGCGCAGGCCGCCGAACGCGGGCCGAGCCGAGCGCGACGATCAGGCGGCTTCGAGCGAGGCCGTGTCGCCGTCGGCGCGCGCGCGCAGGCCGCGGATCGCGCTCGCCGACGCGAGCGCCACCGCCAGCGACAGGAACGCCGCGAGGCCGTGCAGCCCGAGGGCGATCGGGTCCACCACGCGGAGCGCGAACGGACTGAACGCGCGCTCGATGAAGAAAATGAGCGCGGTCGCGGTCAGGAGGCGCAAGGCGACGCGGCCGCCGTGCACCGCGCGCGTCGCGACCGTGAGCGCGACGACCGCGAAGAGGTAGACGAGCCAGCCGCTGGACTCCCCGGAGAGGCCCCATTCGCGACCTCCCGGCAGGAAGCCCGAGACGATCCCGTCGGCGACGAGCACCGCCGCGAGGAGCAGCGTGGTGACGCCCATGAGCCAGGCCGAGCGCGCGGGCAGTCCCGCGGACGCGCGGGGCGCGGCGCTCTCCTCCGCCTCGGTGGCCGGCACCGCGGTCGCACTCGCGCCGTCGAGCGCGAAGAGCTTATCGACGTCCCCGCTCGGCACGGAGTGGCCGAGCCGCCACACGCGGATCGCCGAGAGCAGGATGACGAGCTCCACGAGGGCCGTCGCGAGGTGGACGGCGATCGACGGCGTCGACTTGGGGCCGACGATGAACGCGCTGCCGGGACGCTCGAACACGAAGAAGAGCGAGAGCCCCATACGGAGCGCGAGGCTGCGCTCGCTGCCGCGCGCGACGAGGATGGCGACCGCGGTGTTCACGAGCGCGAAAACGTACGAGATGGCCGCGAGGTCGCCCATCTCGCCCGTCGTGCCCCCGGGGTACGCGCCGTCGAGCACGCCCGCCGCGACGAAGAGGACTGACGCGAGGAGCATCAGCACGACGACGGGACGAAGCGCTCCGGCCACCGAACCTCCCCTCCCTGCGCCCGCGGGCGAGCGAATGGTAAACGCTCACCCGGCTGGCCGGTAGGCGCTCACCGGCCTTCGTCGTGCCTCCAACAACGCGATGGTCTCAGGGGGAACGAAGACGCCGCCGAGCTCGGTGCCGTGGTCGCCGCGCCCGTGGAAATCGGAGCCTCCGGTCGGTACGAGACCGAAGCGCGCGGCCAGGCGCAGGCAGTACGCGGTCCACCCGGGTGTGTGTGATCCGTAGTAGCACTCGATGCCGGCGAGGCCGGCGTCGACGAGCGTGGGCAGGAGCTGCTCGAGACCGACGGCGGTGCCAGGATGCGCGAGCGACGGCACGCCGCCGTGCGCGCGCACGAGCTCCACGGCTTCGAGCGGCGCGAGTCCGACGCGCGAGACGTACGCGGGCGAGTCCTTGCTGATGAGCGTGTCGAACGCAGCGTCGTAGCTGGGCACGTGACCGGCCTCGAACAAAGCCTGCGCCACGTGCGGCCGGCCCAGGGGCAACGGCCCCTGTTCAGAGAGCGAAGCGGGCGTGGCGCCGCCCCGCGCGATCTCCCGCACCCGCTCGATCGAGATCGGGTAGCCGAGACGATTCAGGTTCTCGACCATGAGCTCCACCCGGCGCCCGCGGTTCTCGCGGAGCCAGCGCATCTTCTCCTCGAACGCCGCGTCGGCGGGATCGACGAAATACGCGAGCACGTGCAGGTCGCCCCACTCCGATTCGGTGTTGAGCTCCGTCGCGGGGATGATGCGAACGCCGAGCCGGTCGCCCTCCGCCCGCGCCTCGGCGATCCCGGCGAGCGTGTCGTGATCGGAGAGCGCCTGGACGCGCACGCCGCGCTCCGCCGCGCGCCGCACGAGCTCGGCCGGCGTGTACGCGCCGTCGGAGCGGATGCTGTGCGTGTGGAGGTCGATCGCGTAGCCGGCGCTCACGCACTCCACTCTCTATCGACGCGCTGGATGCCCGTGGCGAGCCCGGTCTCCGCGTCGACGTCGATCAGCACGCCGTTGAACTGCACCGGGCCGCCCGCGACCTCGAAGCGGCGCGGCATGCCGTCGAGGAAGCGCGCGACGATGATCGCAGGATCGATGCCGAGCACGGAATCGCGCGGACCCACCATGCCCGCGTCGGTCACGTGCGCCGTGCCCCTCGGGAAGATGCGCGCGTCGGCGGTGGGCACGTGCGTGTGCGATCCGACGACCGCGGACACGCGGCCGTCGAGGTGCCAGCCGATCGCGATCTTCTCGCTCGTCGCCTCCGCGTGCCAGTCCACGAGCTTCACGCGCACGCGGTCCCCCACCTCGGCGAGCACGGCGTCGACGGCGCGGAACGGGTCGTCCACCGGGGTCATGAAGGTGCGGCCGATGGCGTTGATCACGAGCACGTCCTTCGCGATGATCCAACCCCGCCCCGGATTCCCGGGTGCGAAGTTCACCGGGCGCACGCAGAAGTCGAGCGAGTCGATGTCCTTCATGAACTGGCGCTGGTCCCAGGCGTGATTGCCGTTCGTGACGACGTCCGCGCCCGCGTCACGGAGCTCGCGCGCGATCTCCGCGGTGAGTCCGGCGCCACCGGCGGCGTTCTCTCCATTGACGACGGCGACGTCCACGTGAAGCTCCTCGCGGAGGGCGGGAAGGAGCGCCGCGACCGCATTGCGGCCGGGGCGCCCCACCACGTCACCGACGAAGAGGATGCGCAAGGGCTACCGGCTCGCGAGGACGAGACCCCGAGCCGCAGCTCGGGGGTGAGGACGAGCGACGGCGGCATGACGGAGTCCTATTTCGCGTACTCCACGGAGCGCGTCTCGCGGATCACGGTCACCTTGATCTGGCCGGGGTACTGCATCGTCTCCTGGATCTTCTGCGCGATGTCGCGCGAAAGACGCGCCGTCGTGAGGTCGTCGACCTGCTCCGGCTTGACGATGACGCGGACCTCGCGGCCCGCCTGGATCGCGAAGGACTTCTCGACGCCGTCGAAGCTGTTCGCGACGCTCTCGAGCTCCTGCAGGCGCTGGATGTAGTTCGAGACGATCTCGCTGCGTGCGCCCGGACGCGCGGCGCTGATCGCGTCGGCGGCCGAGATGAGCGTGCCGGTCATGGTCACCGGCTCGACGTCGCCGTGGTGACCGACGACGCCGTCGATGACGACCTGCGGGAATCCGTAGCGGCGAAGGAGCTCGCCGCCGATCACGGTGTGCGCGCCTTCGACCTCGTGGTCGATCGCCTTGCCGATGTCGTGCAGCAGTCCGGCGCGCTTCATGGTCTGCACGTCGTACCCGGTCTCGGCCGCGAGCATGCCCGCGACGTGCGCCACCTCGATCGAGTGCCGCAGCACGTTCTGTCCGTACGAGGTGCGAAAGTGCAGCCGGCCGAGGAGCTTCACCAGGTCTGGATGCAGACCGGCGATGCCGACCTCGTAGACAGCGGCCTCCGCGGCCTCCTTCATGACCTGGTCGATCTCGGTGCGCGCCTTGGCGACCATCTCCTCGATGCGCGCGGGATGGATGCGGCCGTCGACGAGGAGCCGCTCGAGAGCGCGCTTCGCGACCTCGCGGCGGATCGGGTCGAAGCCGGACACCACGACCGCTTCCGGGGTGTCGTCGATGATCAGGTCGACGCCGGTGAGCGTCTCGAGGGTGCGGATGTTGCGGCCCTCGCGGCCGATGATGCGGCCCTTCATGTCGTCGCTCGGAAGGGCGACCACGCTCACGGTGTGCTCGGTGGTGTGCTCCGCGGCGTAGCGCTGCAGCGCCATGGTGATGATGTCCCGCGCCTTGGCGTCGGCCCGCTCGCGGGCGTCGATCTCCATCTCGCGGACGCGGCGGCTCATGAGATCGCGCATCTCTTCTTCCACGCGCTCGAGGAGCAGGCTGCGCGCCTCCTCCATGGTCAGGGAAGCGACGCGCGCCAGCTCGGCGCGCTGCTCCTCCTGGAGCTGGGCGATCTTCTGCCGCTCGGTGTCGAGCTCCTTCTCCTTGAGGCCGAGCTTGCGGTCGCGCTCGTCCACCTGGGCGATCTTCTGGTCGAGCTGCTCGTCCTTCTTGTCCAACCGGGTCTCGTAGCGCTGCAGCTCGGCGCGGCGCTCCCGGTTCTCGGTCTCGGCGGTCTTCGCGACCTTGAGCGCTTCGTCCTTGGCCTCGAGGATGATCTCCTTCTGCTTGGCGCGCGCCTCAGCAAGAAGCCGCTCGGCGTTGGCACGCGCGGCGGTCTCGCTGGCGAGCGCGAACGAGCGACGCAGGAAGAGGGCGACCCCGAAGCCGAGCAAGCCTGCGACGAGGGCCACGAGGCCCACGACGAGGATGTCGGGCATGTCGCTGTTCCTTTCCGTGTAAGCGCGAACGAGGACGCCCGCCGTGTCGGGGCGAGAGCCCCCGGATCGCAAACCGGCCGATGGAACGGCGTGCTCCTCCGGCCGGAGGGTTCACAAAGTCTTAGTGCGTCGAGGATAACCCGGCCCGTGCGTCGTACGCAATGCGGACAGCAAGGCGCGCGCCGTACGCTCCGTTTCTCCGATGTCCGACCTCGTCCGCGCGTACGCGCCGCGCGGCACCCGCCTGCTCCTCCTCTCGATGTTCGCGAGCACGCTGCCCGCGGGGTACCTCCTCGTCGTGCTGCCGCTGTACCTCGCGCGCGCCGGGATCGAGCCCGCGGTCATCGGCGGCCTCTACACCGCGTCGGGCGCGATGACCGCCATCTTGGTCGCGTTCTCGGGCATGCTGGCCGACCGTTTCGGGCGCCGTCGCTTCCTCGTCGCCGGCACCGTGCTGCCCCTCGCCAGCTACCTGATCTTCGCGATCACCACCGACATCCCCTGGCTCGTGGTCGCGAGCGCCCTCGGCGGCGTCGGGCTCGCGAATGGCGCCGCGGGCGCGCTCACCGTCGCCTCCTTCGACGCGCTCCTCGCCGATCACACGACGGACGCGAGCCGCACGCGCGTGTTCGCGGTGAGCCAGGCGCTCTGGAGCCTCGCGCTCGCGCTCGGATCGCTCTGCGCTGGCGCGCCCGAGCTCATCGCCCGAGTCTTCCCCGATCTCGGCGCGCTCGCCGCGTACCGGCCGCCATACCTGGTCATGGTCGCGCTCGCCATCATCGCGACCCTCGTCCTCATCCCGGTCCAGGACGACCCCGAGGTGCACCGCGCGCGCGTCGCGGCGGGCTGGCTCCCGAAGCGCTCGCGCGACGCGATCCTCGTGTACTCGGTCGCCATCGGCTTCCTCGGCTTCGGCCTCGGTGTCGCGATACAGCTCCTTCCCCTCTGGTACGGGCTGCGCTTCGGCGTGAGCGAGGCCGATCTCGGGCCCTGGTACGCGGCGGGGCAGCTCGCGTCGCTCGCAACGGTCGTCGCGGTCCCCTACTGCGAGCGCACGCTCGGCGGGCCACGGACGATCCTCGCCGCGCTCACCGGATCCGCCGTCTGCCTCGCGCTCATCGTCGTCGCGCCGATCTTCGCGCTCGCCGCGACGCTGCACCTCGTGCGCAGCTTCCTCACGAACATGTCCTGGCCCTTCCACCAGTCACTCCTCATGGCCGCGACCGTCCCCGAGGAGCGCGGCACGGCCGTCGGCACCGGCTTCGCGGTGTGGGGCGCGACGAACGCGCTCGGACCCCTCGCCGCGGGGGCGCTCATCGGCGCCGGCGTGCTCGCCCTGCCCCTGCTCGTCGGGTCGGTGATGTACGTCTGCGGCGGCCTGGTGTTCGGCATCGGATTCCAGCGCCTGCTCGCGCGCCGCGCCGCCGCGGCGGTGGGATGATCGGTGCATGGAGATCCCGAAGCTCGAGAGTCAGCTCGACGAGAGCGCGCTGCCGCCCCTCCTCGACGCGGGATGGAAGCGTGAGGGCGAGAGCATCACGAAGAGCTTCCGCTGCAAGGGGTGGAAGGACGCGATCGCCTTCGTGAACCGGATCGCGACCGCCGCGGACGAGCTGAATCACCATCCGGACATCCACATCGAGCGCTACCGCAACGTGCACGTCATCACGTCGACGCACGCGACCGGAAAGCTCAGCGACGCCGACGTCGCGCTCGCGCGCCGTGTCGACGAGCTCTTCGGGGTGGCCTAGCCTTCCTCGTCCTCCACGGAGGCGCGCATCACCTCTTCGATCGTCCCGTAGTCGAAGCCGCGCGCGGCGAGGTACGCGTGGATCTTCCGTTTGCGCTCCTGCGGCGGCAGCGTCGCCCAGCGCGTGAGCGGACGCGAGAGCGCGCGCTTGGCGAGCTCGACGTCGGCGTCGGGCGCGCGCTCGCCGAGCACGAGCTCGATCACGTCGCGCGACACGCCCTTCTGGCTGAGCTCGCTGCGGAGGGCGCGGTCGCCGCGCGGCCTGAAGCGCTCGCGCTGCTCCAGCCACCAGCGCGCGAAGGCCTCGTCGTCGACGTAGCGCTGCGCGCGCAGGCGGTCGATCGCCTGCGCGATGACCTCATCGTCGAAGCGCTTGGACCGCAGGTGGCGATGGATCTCGGCGACGGTGTGCGGGCGCCCGGCGAGATAGCGGACGGCCGCGTCGTAGGGGTCGCCAGCCGCTCCCTCGGTGCGCTTAGTCCTCGTCGCCATCCGGGCTCGCAGGAAGCGCCGCGGCGCCGGACCGTTCACGCACCTTCTGCTCGATCTCCGCGGCCACGTCGGCGTGATCGCGGAGGAACTGCTTCGCGGCCTCGCGGCCCTGGCCGATGCGCGTCTTGCCGTAGTTGATCCAGGCACCGGACTTCTCGAGCACGCCCGTGGTGACGCCCATGTCGAGGAGGCCGCCTTCGCGCGAGATGCCCTCGGACGCGAGGATCTCGAGCTCGGCGATCTTGAACGGCGGCGACACCTTGTTCTTGACGACCTTCACCTTCACGCGGCGGCCGATGATGTCGGTCCCGTTCTTGATCGGCTCGATGGGACGGATGTCGAGGCGGATCGACGCGTAGAACTTGAGCGCCTTGCCGCCGGAGGTGACCTCGGGGTTGCCGAAGACCACGCCCACCTTCTCGCGCAGCTGGTTGATGAAGATCACGGTCGTCTTCGTCTTCGAGATGCTGCCGGTGAGCTTGCGCAGGGCCTGGCTCATGAGCCGGGCCTGGAGGCCCATGTGGGCGTCGCCCATCTCGCCCTCGATCTCGGCCCGTGGGACGAGCGCGGCGACGGAGTCGACGACGACGAGGTCGACTGCGCCGGACCGCACCAGCGTGTCGGTGATCTCGAGCGCCTGCTCGCCGTTGTCGGGCTGCGAGATGAGGAGCTCGTCCACGTTCACGCCACAGATGCGTGCCCACTGGGAGTCGAGCGCGTGCTCCGCGTCGATGAACGCCGCGGTGCCACCGGACTTCTGCACCGCGGCGACGGCGTGCAGCGTGAGGGTCGTCTTGCCCGAGGCTTCTGGGCCGTAGATCTCGACGACGCGGCCGCGCGGATACCCGCCGATGCCGAGCGCGAGGTCCAGGGCGATCGAGCCGCTCGGGATCGCGTCGACCGTCTCGCCGCCCGAAGCGCCGAGCTTCATGATCGAGCCCTTCCCGAACTGCTTCTCGATCTGCAGGATCGCCTGATCGATCGCCTTGGTCTTGTCCGTCACAGCCATTCCGTCCTCACAGCACTCATCCGAACAACAAACGGCGCCGGCTTGCTACACACACACACACCGGCGCCGTCTGCGGTTGTCGGGCGCGGAGCTCACCAGTCCACTTTTTCCTTCCGCTTGGGCTTGACGAGCTCGAAGGTCATCGGCTGCACCGGTGCGGCCACGCCCTTCTTCTTGAGCTCGCGCTCCATCTGTTCCTTGGACTTCTTCTTGTTCTTCTTGTCCTTGGAGTCACCGCGACCGGTCGGCATCTATCCCTCCCGTCCGGCGGAAGCAACCGGACCCATCGAGCATAGCGGCCTCCGAAGCCGCGCGGAGCCTATCCTCACGCCGTGCCAGCCACACGCCGCGCCTCCGCGCGCGTCACCACGCGCACCGGGGACGCCGGCGAGACGAGCCTCTTCGGCAAGGATCGGGTGCGGAAGACCGACCCGCGCATCGAGGCGCTCGGCGATCTCGACGAGGCCCAGTCGGTCATCGGCGTGGCCCGCGCCCTGGCGCCCCGGTCCACCCTCGGCCGTGAGCTCCTCGAGCTGCAGCGCGGGCTCTACCTCGCGATGGCCACGGTCGCGACACCCATGGACGACCTCGCGCGGCTGGGCCGGCGTCTCGACGCCGCGGCGATCGAGCGGCTCGACCGCGTCATCGAGGCCGTGCGGCGCACCGCGCGTCTCGAGGGCCAGTTCGTCGTCCCCGGCGACGATCCCGTATCGGCGGCACTCGACCACGCGCGCACCGTGGCGCGACGCGCCGAGCGCCGCGTCGTCGAGTGCGTGGTCGCCGGCCTGGTGCCCGGCGACGTGCTCATCCCGTGGCTCAACCGTCTCTCCGACGTCCTGTTCGTCCTCGCCCGCAGCGTGGACAAGGGCGGCACGCGGGCGAAGAAGGCCACGACCGAGGGCACGCGCCGGTCGCGATGACCCTTGCGGCGCGACGCGCGCTGCTCCTGGAGCGCGCCCGTCCCGGCCACGACTCGGTCTCCCGCTCGCCCCGGGCCAGAGCGAGCACGGCGTCGCCCCGCTCCGCGTCGCACCGGCGTTGCTCTAGAGGCTCGTCCGCGATGCCCGTGCGGATCGCGTCATCCCGCCGGACGCGACGCCCGTCTTCGAGGTCGAGCTGCTCGACCTCCGCCGCCGCTAGCCCGCTAGCGAAGCCAGGGCGGCGCCTCCCAGCGGTCCGGGAGCACGGTGACCTTCACCGGCATCTCCGCGGCCTGCTCCGATACCGACTGGATCTGGTTGATGAGCATCGGCCCGTACGGGCAGAACGGCGTGGTCAGCACCATGCGAACCTCCGCCTCCTCCGGCGTGAACGTCACCTCCCGGATGAGGTCGAGGTCGATGACCGACAGTCCGATCTCCGGATCGAGGACGGCCTGGAGCGCGTTCAGGATCGCTTCCTGCTTCTCGGCCTCCGCCACGATCGGCGTCTTCCCGGCTTTGGTGTCCTTCGTCTCTTCGGCCATTCGAAGTCCCTTCCTGCCCTATCTGCGGGCGAGCCACGCGACGAGGTTGAGCGCGAGAGTGAGGACGATGCTCAGGACGATCGAGGTCGCGAGCGGCGCGTAGACGGTCCAATGGTCGCCCTGCACGGTGAAGTCACCGGGAAGGCGCCCGAGCGGCGGGACGCGGTCCGCGAACGTGAGCACGATCCCGATCGCGAGAATGACCACGCCGACGACGATGAGCGTACGTCCGATGTCCATCGCATCAATTGTCCCACTCGCTCGTGCCGCCGGCGCGCCATGCGGGGTCGTCCTGGACTCCCACGGCGGTGACCGAGCGACCGAGCGCTGGCGCCACCTTCAGTGGCGGTGTTCACGCCTCCGGTCCCTGCGCGTCCTCCCACAGGCTCGCGGCCGATCTCCCCGCGGGCGGCGTGCGGCCGAGATGGGCGTACGCGCGCTCCGTCGCGACGCGTCCCCGCGGCGTGCGCTTGAGGTACCCGGCGCGCATGAGGTACGGCTCGTACACCTCCTCGATGGTCTCGGCGTCGTCGGAGACCGCGGCCGCGAGCGTCTCCACACCCACCGGTCCACCGGAGAACTTGTCGACGATGGCGGTGAGGAGGCGGCGGTCTCCGTCGTCGAGACCCTGGTCGTCGACGTCGAGCGCGGCGAGCGCCTCGCGCGCGACCGCGACCGTGACGCGCCCGTCGTGCTTCACCTGCGCGTAGTCCCGCACGCGCTTCAAAAGCCGGTTCGCGATGCGCGGCGTGCCCCGCGAGCGGCGTGCGATCTCGTGCGCGGCCGCGGCCTCGACCTCGACCCTGAGGATGCGCGCCGAGCGGCGCACCACCTTCTCGAGCGACGCCGCGTCGAAGAGGTCCAGCAGATACGTCGCGCCGAAGCGATCGCGTAGGGGCGACGACAGCCGCCCGATGCGCGTCGTCGCGCCGACGAGGGTGAAGCGCGGCAGCGGAAGCCGCAGCGTGCGCGCGCCCGGGCCCTTGCCGATGACGATGTCGAGGTGGTACTCCTCCATCGCCGGGTAGAGCACCTCCTCGACGATGCGCGGCAGGCGGTGGATCTCGTCGATGAACAGCACCTCGCCCGGCTCGAGGTTCGTGAGGATGGCGGCGAGATCGCCCTGACGCTCGATGGCCGGGCCGCTCGTCACGCGGATCGGTACGCCGAGCTCGTGCGCCATGACGTTCGCGAGGCTGGTCTTCCCCACACCGGGCGGCCCGTACAGCGCCACGTGCTCGAGCGCCTCGCCGCGCGCCTTCGCGGCGCCGATGAGGATGCGGAGGTTCGCCTTCACCTTCTCCTGGTTGATGTACTCGTCGTCGGAGAGGCGCTGCGGCCGGAGGCTCGCCTCGAGCGATCGCTCCGGCTCGGCGACCGTGGGCGCGAACCAGCGACCGTCGGTACCCGGGGCGGCAGGGGCGGAGCCCCCGCGCGAAGCAGGTTCTTTGCTCACGGCGGCGAAACCGACGTGAGCTCGCGCATCTTCGCGACGATCGCGTCGTTCGGCACGAGGACCCCCTTCTCCTCGGTCCGGCCCTTCAGCTCGACCGCGTTCTCCTTGAGCGTGCGCTTCGACACGGTGAGCCGGAACGGGATGCCGATGAGGTCCGCGTCGGCGAACTTCACGCCGGCCGTCTCGTCACGGTCGTCGTACAGGACCTCGACGCCGGCGTCCTCGAGCTCCTGGACGAGCGTCTCCGCGGCGACGCGTACCGCGTCGTCCTTGCCGGCGAGGCTGATGACGTGCGCGTGGAACGGCGCGACCGCGAGGGGCCAGATGAGGCCCTTGTCGTCGTGGTTCGTCTCCATGATGGTCTGTACCGCGCGACCCACGCCGATGCCGTAGCTGCCGAACATGAGCGGCTTGCGCGTGCCGTCCTCGTCCAGATAGGTCGCGTTCATCTTCTCGGCGTAGTACGGGCCGAACTTGAAGATGTTCCCCACCTCGACGCCGCGGCGGATGGCGAGCCCCGCGCCGCACTTCGGGCAGGCGTCGCCCTCGCGCACGTCGTGGACATCAGCGCGCTCGCCCTGGAAGTCGCGCCCCGGCACGACGTCGCGCAGGTGCGCGTCCTTCACGTTCGCGCCCGCGACGTACGCGCGGGGCTCGACGGATACGTCGACGATCGTGCGCGCGTTCAGGCCGACCGGGCCGATGAATCCCGCGACGGCCTTCGCCGCGGCGAAGTCGGCGTCGCCCGCGAACTTCACGTCGGGCGTCTTCAGCAGCTTGCGCAGCTTCGGCTCGTTGAGCTCGCGGTCTCCCGGCAGCACGACCGCCACGACGTTCCCGGCGGCGTCCTTCAGGAGCAGCGTCTTCAGGAGGTCGCGCGTCTCGAGGTGCAGGCTCGCGGTGAGCGCCTCGATCGTGGTCACGCCAGGCGTGGCGACCGCCGACGGCTTCGCGGCGCTCGGGGCCGCCGCGGCGGCGGCCGGCACCGCGCGCGCCGCCTTCTCCATGTTCGCCTTGTAGTCGCACTTCGGGCAGATGACGATGCGGTCCTCGCCCACGTCGGTCAGCACCTGGAACTCGTGCGCGACGTCGCCGCCCATGTTCCCGGTGTCGCTCTCGACGCTGATCGCCTCGAGGCCCATGCGCGCGAAGGACCTCGCGTACGCGCCGTGCTGCGCCCAGTACTGCTTGTCGAGCCCTTCCCAGTCCTTGTCGATCGAGTACGCGTCCTTCATCACGAACTCTCGCGTCCTAAGGAGCCCGGCGCGCGGGCGCTGCTCGTCACGGCCCTTCTCCTGGAAGTGATAGACCATCACCGGCAGCTGGCGGTACGAGACGATCTCGTTGCGCGCGTGATGCATCACGAGCTCTTCGTGCGTGTAGCCGATCATGTAGTCGTGCCCGCCGTGGTCCTTCGTCCGGAAGGTGACCGGCTCGAGCGTCTCCCAGCGGCCCGTCTCCTTCCAGTACTCCGCCGGCGTGATCACCGGGATGCGGATCTCCTGCGCGCCGATCCGGTCCTGCTCCTCGCGGATGATCTGCTCGACCTTCCGAGCGACGCGCAAGCCGAGCGGCAGCCAGGTGTACAGGCCGGCGGCGAGCGGCCGCGCGATCGCGGCGCGCAGCATGAGCTGCGTGCCCGGCGTCTGGGCGTCGGCCGGCGCCTCGCGGAGGGTGCGACCGAAGAGCTTCGACTGTCTCATGTGAACTCCGAGGGCGAGATTTCGCACGCGCTGCGGGACGCCGACGCCGTGACGACGCCGGCTAGCGCGGGATTCGGGACGCGGACCCTCGGTCGGCGTGCATCGAGGTGAGTCTAGGGGCCGGCTGCGGTAGCGTCACGTGCGTGGCACGCGTCGACGTGTACGTCGAGCGGGGGTCGAAGCGCGATTTCGCCGTGGCGCTCGCGTGGCCCGGCTGGGCGCGGAGCGGGCGCGACGAGGCGACCGCGCTCGAGGCCCTCCTCGCGAGCGCTCCGCGCTACGCGAAGGTCGTGTCGCGCGCGCGTCTCGGCTTCACCCCGCCGCGGACGCTCTCGGATCTGCGCGTCGTGGAGCGCCTCCAGGGGAACGCGACGACGGACTTCGGCGCGCCGGGCGCCGAGCCGGAGGCCGACCGCGCGCCGGTCGACACGGCCGAGCTCCGGCGCCTCGCGACGCTCATCGAGGTCGCCTGGCGCGCGCTCGACGACACGGCGAAGGCGGCGCGCGGGAAGGCGCTCGCGAGGGGCCCACGCGGCGGCGGCCGCTCCCTTGAGGCGATCCTCCGGCACGTCCGCGAGGCCGAGGGCGGCTACCTCTCGGCGCTCGGGTGGAAGCTCGCGACGGAGGCGAAGGGCGAGGAGGCGCTCGTGAAGGAGACGCGGCGCGCCGTCCTCGAAGGGCTCGCGGCCTCCGCGCGCGGGGAGATCCCGGCGAAGGGCCCGCGCGGCGGCGTGCGCTGGCAGCCGCGCCGCTTCGCGCGGCGCCTCGCGTGGCACGCCGTCGATCACGCCTGGGAGATCGAGGACCGACGGCGAGTCGGCTCGGCGGCTTCCGAGAAGCGCTCGACCGCCTCGACGACGCGAAGGTGGCGCGGTCGCGTCCGGTCGCCACTCGTCCCGGAAACGCCGCGCCGCTCCGATCGTACGGAAGACATGGATGCTGCGGAATCGAGCAGGCACGGCACGCAGCTTCTTTCTCTCCTCCTCAAAGAGCAGTTCGATTGAGCCCGTGCACGTGGTGACTCCACTTCTCGGGCGCACGATCGCTCGCCAGGAGTTCAGCCCGCAACTCATGGACGCCGCGCCGCAGGAGTCGACCGACGTCGTCCCTGCATGTCGCAGACACGCCGTCGCACGCCTTGAGTCGCTCAGTGGGGGCAGGCTCGTGCGTGAGGACTTTGTAGAAGTGTTCCGCCACCGTGCGCCGATCATTCCGGTTGACGCGCGCTCCGGCAGCGGAGGAGCGGCTGGTAGCGGCGGTCGAACTGGATGCCGCGGAAGCCGCACGCGACGAAGGCGCAGCCCGCGAGCGTGACGCGGTCGAAGCGCGCCTTGCGGAAGTCGACCGAGCGGATCGTCTCGCACGTCATCTCGACGACGCGGTCGGTTCCGGCTCGTTAGGTCCGCCGCCCCGCTGGAACGCTCCGGCCCGGCGTGAGCTGGCCCTCGTGCGAGAGCTTCGGAGCCTTCGCCGAGTACGGCTCCTTGCCGTTCTCGACGAGGATCTTGTCGATCTCGGCCATGAGCGCGTCCATGAGCTCGCTCTCCGGATACGTCCCCACGACCTTCCCCTTGCGGAAGATCGCGCCCTTCCCCACGCCGCCGGCGATGCCGACGTCGGCGTCCTTCGCCTCGCCGGGCCCGTTCACCTCGCAGCCCATGACCGCGACCTTCATGGGTACGGGGAGCGCGCGGAGGCGCTCCTCGGCGACCTTCGCGAGCGGGATGAGGTCGATGTCCGCGCGGCCGCACGACGGGCACGCGACGAGCGTGAGGCCCTGGTCGCGCATGCCGAGCGATTTCAGGATGTCGAAGCCGGCCTTCACTTCCATCACCGGGTCCTCGGAGAGCGACACGCGGATGGTGTCGCCGATGCCCTCGTAGAGCAGCACGCTCATGCCCGCGGTCGAGCGGATCGAGCCGGAGAGCGCGGTCCCCGCCTCGGTCACGCCGAGGTGCAGCGGATACGGGACGAGCTTCGCGAGGCGACGGTACGCCGCGACCATCGTCGGCACGTCGAACGCCTTCACGCTGATGACGATGTCGTCGAAGTCGAGATCCTCCAGGATCTTGATCTCGCTCATCGCGAGATCGACCATGCGCTGCGCCTCGTCGCGCAGGTCGCCCGGCTGGCGGTCGCCGATGGAGCCGTGGTTCACGCCGATGCGGATCGGCGTCCCACGCTCCTTGGCCTTCTTCACGACCTCGCGCACGCCGTCCTTGTTGTGGATGTTCCCGGGATTGAGGCGGAGCTTGTGGACCTTGGCGTCGAGCGCCATGAGCGCGAGGCGGTAGTCGAAGTGGATGTCCGCGACGATCGGCAGGATCGAGCGGCGCACGATCTCCTTCAGGGCCTCCCCCGCTCGCTTGTCCGGCACGGCCACGCGCGCGATCTCGCAGCCGGCCTCCTGCAGGCGCTCGATCTGGCGGAGAGTGGCCTCGACGTCGTGCGTGAGGGTCGTGCACATCGACTGCACCGCGATCGGCGCGCCGTCGCCGACGGCCGTTCCGCCGACCCAGACGCGCTTCGACCTGCGGCGCGGCCGCGGGCCGATGCGGTCCTCCGGGAGGTTCAGGTCGACCGAGAGCGGGGCGTCCACGAGGTCGAGTGTACGGGTCGCGGATCGCCTCTCCGGTGAGACGAGCGCGGCGCGACGGTCCGCTATCCGCCCGCGACGCGACGGATGTCGAAGAAGGACACGACGACGAGGAGCGCGATGAGCACGAGGAAGCCGACCGCGTGGATCGCGCCCTCGAGCTCCGGCGAGAGCCGCTTGCGGAAGATGCCGCCGACGAGGACGAAGAACAGCCGCCCGCCGTCGAGGCCGGGGAAGGGGACGATGTTCAGCACGGCGAGGTTCACCGAGAGCACGCCGACGAGCTTGAGGAACGTCGGCAGTCCGAACTGCGCGACCTGGCCGATCGCCAGGGATATGCCGATCGGCCCGCTCACCGCCGGTCCTCCACCGCCGGCGCCGCGCGCCGCGACGAGCTCGCCCGGTAGCTGCGCGATCTGCCCGACGACGTCGCCGGCGAGCGACACGGCCTGTCCGAACGCCTCGGGGAGCGCGACCGCGACCGGTCCCTGCACGTCCTCGAGCCTGATGCCGAGCGGCCCCTCGCCCTCGGGCGGCTCCGCGCGCGGGATCGCCTTCACCGGCGGGACCGGCCGGCCGTTGCGCCGGATCTCGAGCGTGACCTCGGTCTCGCTTCGCGCCTTCGCGCGCACGTAGCTCACCAGGTCCTGCGAGCGGGTGATCCTCCGTCCGTCGATCGAGACGACGATGTCGTTCGCCTGGACGCCCGCGCGCTCGGCAGGCGAGCTCGCGGCGACCTGGTCGACGCGCACGTCGCCGGTCGGCGCGGTCGTGCCGCTCGCGAACGCGATCGTCAACACGACGAGCGCGAGGACGACGTTCATCGTCACGCCGGCGACGAGCACGATCGCCTGCGACCACCACGGTTTCGAGGTGAACGACCCGGGATCGCCCTCGCCCTCCTGATGGATGGAGAAATCGTCCTGGCCCAGGATGCGCACGAAGCCGCCGAACGGGATGGCGTTGAGGCTGTACCTGATCCCCGCGTGCTCGATCGCGGCGACGCGCGGCGGGAAGCCGAACGCGAACTCGAGCACCTTCATCCCGAGCAGACGCGCCGTGAGGTAGTGACCGAACTCGTGCACCGCGATGATCGCCGTGAAGGTCACGACGAAGAGGACGAGCGTTCGAAGGTCGATGTTCGGCATCAGCTGAGCGCCGGCTCCGCACGAAGCGCGCCGCGCACCTCGGCGTCGATGTGGCGGATCTCGGCCAGGCTCGGCTCGGCGCTGCGCGCGTGCGCGCGGCCGAGCGCTGCGCCGCGATGCAGGTACGCCGCGATCTCGCCGAAGCCGATCTCGCCGCACAGGAACCGCTCGACCGCGACCTCGTCGGCGGCCACGAGCCCGATCATCGCGGAGAGCTCGCCGGAGCGCGCGACCTCGAGGACCGTGCGCAGGCACGGATAGCGCGCCGGCTCGACCGGGCCGAAGTGCAGCGCGCGCGGCAGCGACCAATCCATGGGACGCGTCGGAGCCTCCGCGTGCCGCCACAGGAGCGCGTACTGGATGAAGAGGCGCATGTCGGGTTCGGCGAGCTCGGCCTTGACGCTCCCATCGGCGAGCTCCACCATCGCGTGCACGATCGACTCGGGATGCACCACGACGTCGATCCGGTCGTACGCCAGATCGTAGAGCCAGCGCGCCTCGACCACCTCGAAACCCTTGTTGGTCAGGGTCGCCGAGTCGATGGTGATCTTCCGACCCATGCGCCAGGTCGGATGCCGCAGCGCCGTCTCCGGCGTCACGCTCGCCAGCTCGTCGAGCGGCAGCGTGCGGAAGGGTCCGCCGGACGCGGTGATGAGCACGCGGCGTATCTCGTCGCGCGGCGTGCCGAGGAGGCACTGCCAGAGCGCGCAGTGCTCCCCGTCGACCGGCCGCAGGCGGTCGCACGCGCCCGGCACGAGACGGCGGACGAGATGACCGGCGGCGACGAGGGTCTCCTTGTTCGCGAGCGCGACGGCCTTCCCCGCCTCGAGGGCGGCGAGCGTCGGCTCGATGCCGTCGATGCCGCTCGTCGCGACGAGCACGAGGTCGACATCCGCGGCGGTCGCGGCACCGACGAGCGCGCTCACCCCGCCGTCGCGGTCGAACACGACGGACCGCGCGTCGAAACGGCGCGCGAGCGCCTGGATCTCGTCCGCGTTGCGGCGCGCCGCGACGACGGACACGCGCAGAAGATCGGGGTTCGCGGCGACGACGTCGAGCGCCTGCCGTCCGATCGAGCCGGTCGCGCCGAGGATCGCGACGCGCGTCACCATCCGTCCATCATCCCAGACCCGCCGCGGTCCCAAGCAAGAGAGCCATGAGAACGAAGACGGCGCCTGAGACCGTGCTGTCGAGGCGGTCGAGGACACCGCCGTGACCGGGAAGCAGGCTGCCTGAGTCCTTCACGCCCGCGCGGCGCTTCACCGACGACTCGAAGAGGTCGCCGCCGAGGCCCACGATCCCAAGGCCGATCGCGACGATGGCGACGATGGCACGACCGAGGCCGAACGTCGCGCCGACGCCGAACGCGGCGAGGCCGCACGCGACCAGACCCGCGAGCGTGCCCTCCCACGTCTTCCCCGGACTGACGCGCGGCGCCATCTTGTGGCGGCCAACGGTCGATCCCACGAGATAGGCGGCGACGTCGGCCGCCCACGTCGGCACGAGCACGAGGAAGAGCCACACCGGAAGCTCTCCGGCGATGGCGTGGTGCGCACCGGCGGAGCCGTACGCGCGCAGCAGGCCGAGCGACACGAGGCCGGCGAGGAAGAGCGCGCCCAGCGCGGCCGACGCGGCGCCCGCGCGCAGCGCGACGAGCTCGGCGAGCCCCACGACGGCGACCGCGGCGAGGAGGATCCAGAACACGATGGGGGGCGCCGCGATCGCGAGCAGGACGACCGCACCGTACACGATCGCGGTGGCGGTACGGCGCGGAAGGTCGCGCATCAGCGGCCGAATCGTCGTTCGCGTGACGCGTACGAGCCGAGGGCCTCGTCGAGATCCTTGACCGCGAAGTCGGGCCAGAGCACCGGCGTCGCCCACATCTCCGCGTACGCGACCTCCCACAGCAGGAAGTTCGAGACGCGCAGCTCGCCGCCGGTGCGGATGAGGAGGTCGGGATCGGGATGGTCGGGCGCGTACAGGCGCGTCGCGATCGCGGCCTCGTCCACCGCGTCGGGGGCGACGCCGTCGCTGACGAGACGCCGCACGGCGTCGACGATCTCGGCACGGCCGCCGTAGTTGAAGGCCAGCGTCATGACACCGTCCGTGCATGCCGACGTCGCCTCCACGGCGCCGGCGATCGCGCGCTGCAGGCCCGGGGCGAGCTCGTGCAGGCGGCCGATGACCTCGAGGCGGACGTTGTCGTCGACGAGCGACTGCGTCTCGCGGCGGATCGTCTCCTCGAGCAGTCCCATGAGCCCGCGGACCTCTTCCGGGTCGCGCGACCAGTTCTCGGTGGAGAACGAGTAGAGCGTGAGGAACTCGACGCCGCGCTCGCGCGCCGCGCGCAGCGTCCGGCGGATCGTCTCGACGCCCGCGCGATGACCGGCGATGACCGGGAGGTGACGGTCGCGCGCCCAACGGCGATTGCCGTCCATGACGATGGCGATGTGCCGAGGAATCATGCGTGAGCGAGGACCGGCTTCGCCGGGACGAGCGAGCTCCGCCAGCCCTGAGCGTGTCTCCTCCCACGCTCGCTGAACGGGGGCCCGTTCCCCCGAGCGCAGAGAGTAATCAGACTTCGAGGATCTCTTTTTCCTTGGCTTCGCCGATCTCGTCGGCCATGAGGATGTAGCGGTCGGTGATCTTCTGGAGCTGCGCCTCGGCGCGCTTCACGTCGTCGGCGGAGACGCCGGAGCTCTTCTCCTTCGCCTTCATCTCGTCGTGCGCGTGACGGCGCAGCGTGCGGATCTCGACGCGGCCCTCCTCCACCTTCTTGTGGAGCAGCTTCACGAGATCGCGACGGCGCTCCTCGTTGAGCGCGGGGATGTTGAGGCGGATGAGGTTGCCGTCGTTGTTCGGCGCGAGGCCCAGGTCGGACGCCGTGATCGCCTTCTCGATCGCCTTGATGAGGCTCTTGTCCCACGGCTGAATGACGATCTGCCGCGGCTCGGGCGCGCTGATCGCGGCGAGCTGGATGAGCGGCGTGCTCGTCCCGTACGCCTCGACCTCGAGCGACTCCACGAGCGACGGCGCGGCGCGGCCGGTGCGCACGCTCGCGAGGTCGTGCCGGAGCGCGTCGATCGCCTTCTTGAACTTCGCCTCGGTCTGCGCGAGGAGATCTTCGAGCGCCATTACGAGTGCACCAGCGTGCCGACATGCTCGCCCCGGACGGCACGCGCCAGCGCGCCGGCGCGCGAGAGGTCGAACACGATGATCGGGATCTCGCGGTCCGCGGCGAGCGCCGCGGCCGTGGCGTCCATCACGCCGAGATGCTTCTCGAGCACGTCGCGGTGCGTGAGCTCCTCGAACTTCTTCGCGCCCTTCGTCACGTTCGGGTCGGCGTCGTACACGCCGTCGACCGCGTTCTTGCCCATCAGGATGACGTCGGCGCCGATCTCCGCGGCCCGGAGCGCCGCCGCCGTGTCCGAGGTGAAGAACGGGTTGCCGGTGCCCGCGGCGAAGATGACCACCCGCCCCTTCTCGAGGTGCCGGATGGCCTTTCGGCGGATGTACGGCTCGGCGACGTCCTGGATGGTGATGGCCGACTGCACGCGCGTGAGCACGCCCTTCTGCTCGAGGGTCGACTGGAGCGCGAGGGCGTTGATGACCATCGCGAGCATGCCCATGTAATCGGCCGTGGCCCGATCGATGCCGTGCTCGGCGACCGCCGCACCGCGCATGAAGTTGCCGCCGCCGATGACGACCGCGACCTCGACGCCGAGCTCGTGCACCTTGCGGATCTCGTCGGCGAGATAGCGCACGTACTCCGGCGAGATGCCGAACTTCCGGTCGCCGAGGAGCGCTTCCCCGGACAGCTTCAGCAGCACGCGCCGGTACTTCGCGCCGCCCGTGGTCATCGCTCGGAGTCTAGGACTCGGACTCCGGCTCGGCTTCGCCCAGCGCGAAGCGCTGGATGCGGCGCACCGAGACGTTCTCGCCGACCGAGGCGGCGAGCGTCGTCACGAGATCCTTGATCGTCTTGGACGCGTCGCGGATGTACGCCTGCGCGTAGAGCTCGTCGACCGTCTTCGGCGCCATGGCCGCGACCTGCATCGCGACCTCCTGCGCCAGCTTCTGGAACTCCGCGCTGCGCGCGACGAAGTCGGTCTCGCTCGCGACCTCCACGAGCGCGCCGACGCGTCCGCCCGCGTGGATGTACGACGCGACGGCGCCTTCCCTGGCCTCGCGGCCGGCCTTCTTCGCGACCGACGCGAGGCCGCGCTCCTTCAGGAGCGCCTTGGCCTGCTCGTAATCCCCCTTCGCGTCCTCGAGGGCGCGCTTGCAGTCCATCACTCCCGCGCTGGTCTCCGCGCGGAGACGCTGGACCTCCTTGGGGTCGATCTTCATCTTGGTCTCCATCTAGGCCTCCTCAGCAGCCTTGTCCGCCTCCGCGGCGCCCGCGACCGGAAGCTCTTCGTCCTCTTCCGGCTCGTACACGCGTGGCGTGCGCTTCGCCCGCGGCACGCCGACCCCGCCCTCCATCTCGGCGGCGGTCGTCGACGGCGCGTAGCCCATGTCCTCGGGCGTCGCTTCCTTGCGACTCGCGTCGAACATCGCGCGGCCCTCGATGACCGCGTCCGCCACCTTCTGGCAGATGAGCTTCACCGCGCGGATCGCGTCGTCGTTGGCCGGGATGATCACGTCGATGAGATCCGGATCGCAGTTCGTGTCGACCATCGCGACGATCGGGATCTCGAGCCGCCGCGCCTCCTCGACCGCGATGTGCTCGCGGTGGGGATCGACGACGAACAGCGCGGCGGGAAGCCGCTTCATCTCACGCACGCCCGAGAAGTAGCGGTCCAGGTGCTCGAGCTCGTCCTGCAGGCGCTGCGCGTCCTTCTTCGGCAGGGTGGCGAAGTCGCCGCGCTCCTTGCGCTCGTGCAGGTCGTTCAGCCGGTTGATGCGCTTCTGGATCGTGACGAAGTTCGTGAGGAAGCCACCGAGCCAGCGCTGATTGACGAAGTGCATCCCGGCGCGCTTCGACTCCTCGGCGATCGACTCCTGCGCCTGCTTCTTCGTGCCGACGAACAGGATCTGCCCGCCGCTCGCGGCGAGGTCGCGCACGAACGCGTACGCCTCCTCGACGCGCGTGAGGGTCTGCTGCAGATCGATGATGTGGATCCCGTTGCGCTCCATGAAGATGAACTTCTTCATCTTCGGATTCCAGCGGCGCGCCTGATGTCCGAAATGGACGCCCGACTCGAGGAGCTGCTTCATGGTGACGACGGCCACGCGTCTCTCCCTTGTATTCCTCCGCTTCCGTCTCGCGGTCCACGTCGCCGGCGCCGGGCGGCGGCCGACGAGGGAACGGACCGATCGGGAAAGCGTGCGTGATACCGGGCGTTCCGCCCGATCCGCGAACAAGTGTACCAAGGCGCCGCCCGGAGCTCCTCGTGTCCGACCGGGACCGGTAGCGTGAGCGGCCCCGCCCGCCCCGGCGGATGCCGAGCATCGTCGCGAGGGCGGACGCGGGACGCGCCGGCCGCACGGTCACGCCCGTACGATCGCGGCGGCGAATAACGAGGACCCGGCCTGTCGGCCGGGTCCTCCGTCGAACTGCGACGTCGCGGTTGCGAGCTAGGTGAGGTTGTTGCCGATGTTGCTGAAGATGTTCTGCAGCTGGCCGCGGAGGAAGATCATGGCCACGATGACGGCGATGGCGATAACGGCGATGATGAGGGCGTACTCGACAAGGCCCTGACCCTCTTCCTCACGGAAGAACGCGATCATGGGAACCTCCTTCTTCGCATGCTCGACAGCCGAACAGGCGGCTGCCGCCGCTTGAAAGTCTAGGCAGGCTTGACCATTCGGCAATCCCCCGTCCGTACGTGCCGGCCCGGCTGATACGGCGTTGCATTCCGTCTAACGGAAGTCGGGATGCCCTCCGGCGGAAATCCGGGCGCGCAGCTCCTCGAGGGCGCTCAGCGGGCGCTCACGCCGGGGCAGATCGTCTCCCAGCGACGCGGCAAGGGCGTCGCGCAGCTCCTCGAGGGTGCAGCCGAACAGCTCGCCGGAGGTCTCGAATTCCGCCCGCAGGCGTAGGAAACCGAAGCGGTTGTGCCGCGAAACGTCGAGGCCGCCGCAGAGCTCGTCGAGGAGCAGGTACAGGCTCGCGCGGCGCTCGCGGGCGAGGCCGTCCAGCCAGGCGCCGACGAGGGTGCGGCCGCGCTCGTCCACGCGCCGATTCTGCTCCCTACCGTCCACAGAACTCCGCCACGGTCAGGGCGATCGCTTCACGCGGCACGCGCCGTAGCCGCGCGTCGGGCAGCGACGCGAGCAGCTGCGCGCCGTAGTCGCGCAGCAGGGCGCGGCGATCGAGCAGCACGACGGCGCCGCGGTCGCTCCGCGTGCGGATGAGCCGGCCGAAGCCCTGGCGCAGCCGCAGGGCCGCCTGTGGCAGGTGGAACTCGCGAAAGGGATCCTCGTAGCGCTCGGACCGGCCCTGCACCAGCGGGTCGTCGGGCACCGCGAACGGCAGCCGCGCGATGACGACGCATTGCAGGATGTCGCCGGGCAGGTCGATGCCCTCCCAGAACGACTGCGTGCCAAGGAGCACCGCGCGTCCGGCCGCGAAGCGCTCGAGGAGCGCGCGCCGCGAGCCGTCGACGCCCTGCGCGAGCACGGCGATCCCCGATTCCTCGAGGCCCCCAAGACGCGACGCGACGTCACGCATCGCGCCGTGCGCGGTGAAGAGCGCGAGGGTGCGGCCGTCGAGCGCGCGGCCGATCTCGGCGATCGTCTCGGCGGTCTCGTCCGCGAAGTCGGCCTCGGCCGGCAGCGCGCCCTCCTCCGGCACGACGAGGATCGCCTGTTTCTCGTAGTCGAACGGCGATCCGAAGGCGCGCGCGTCGGCCACGTCACCGATCCCGAAGCGGTCGAGCGCGAACCCGAACGAGCCCGCCACCGCGAGCGTGGCCGACGTGAACACGACCGATCGCCGCGGCTCGACCAGGCCGCGTCGGATCGCGCCCCCGAGATGCGAGGGCGCGACGCGCAGCGCGACGGTCCCGTCCAAGGGACGCTCGAGCCACACGATGTCCCCAGGGCGCGGCGCGTGGATCCCGCGCGAGATCGCGACGCGGATGCCCGTGAGCTCCGACACCGCCGACGCGAGCTCGGCCTGCTCGTCCTCGTCCGTGCTGCGCGTCGCGAGCCGATCCGCCGCGGCGGCGACGCCCGCGACCGCGTCGCCGAGACGCTCCGCCGCGAGCTCGACCGGCAGCCAGCGCTCGTCGCTCGCACGCAGGCCCGGCGTCACACGCAACCGCTCGTCGTGCGGGTTCGGGCCGAGCACGGCCGCGAGAGCGGTGAAGATCTCCGCGGCGCGCTCGTGCGCGGTCGCGACCTCGCGACGCACCATCTCGGCGGCGTCGGCGCGGTCGTCGCGCAGCCCGGCGTTCACCGCCGGCGCTCGCGACACGCGATCGAGGGCGCGTCGAACGAGCCGGTCTTCGAGAGAGAGACCGAACGCGTCGGTCGCGACCTCCTCGAGCCGGTGCGCCTCGTCGACGACGAGGTGCTCGGACGCCGGCAGCAGCGCGCCGTGCATGCGCGCGTCCTGGAGCAGCAGCGCGTGGTTCGTGACCACGATTCCCGCCTTCGCCGCGGCCTCGCGCGCGCGCTGCAGGTAGCAGCCACCCGCCACGCGCGCGCACCGCCGAGCGTCGCAGGTCTCGTCGTCGGCGGAGATCCGCGACCAGAGATCCGACTCCGCGCCGAGCAGGTTGAGCTCCGCGCGATCCCCGGTCGCGGTGTCGGTGCGCCACACCAGCGTCTTGAGGAGGAGCCGCGCCTCTTCGCGCGTCGCGACCGCGCCGCGGAACTGCTGCCAGCGCCGGGGGCAGAGATAGTTCGAGCGCCCCTTCAGCACCGTGATCGGCACGCGCGTCCCGAGCGCGGCCTGCAGCGCGGGCAGATCCTTTCGCACGAGCTGGTCCTGCAGCGGCAGCGTGTGCGTGCTCACGACGACGCGCTCGCCCGCGAGAGCGCGCGCCAGCGCGGGCACGAGGTACGCCAGCGACTTCCCCACGCCGGTACCCGCCTCCGCGATGAGCGCCCCGCCGTCGGTGAACGCGCGCTCGATCGCGCGCGCGAGCTCGCGTTGCTGCGTCCGCTCCTCGTATCCCGCGAGCGTTCGCGCGAGCGGTCCGTCCGCGGCGAACGCGGCCGCGACCGCGAGCGCGCCCGCCGGGGGCGCCGGCGGCGGGGTGCTCGGTGTCGTGAGTCCGCGCTCCTGCCACGCGCCGCGCACCGCCTCGGCCGCGGCCTCGCCGAAGAACGCGGCGAACGCCGGCCCGAGGAGCGACGCGTAGGCGCCCGCCTCCGCGAGGAGCGCGGGCGACAGCGCGCGGGCGCGGCGCGCGAGGTCGGCGAGGACCGCGGCGCACGTGAGCGCGTCGTCGAGAGCACGGTGCGCCGCGTCCGGGTGGATCTCCGCGGCGGACGCGAGCGACTGGAGCGCGTACGTCGGCGCGGTCGGCATGAGGATCGAGGCGAGCTCCACGGTGTCGAGCCGCTCGTGCGGCGAGAGGCCGGCGCGCTCGAGGAAGGCCAGGTCGAAGGCGACGTTGTGGCCGACCACCGGCGCGTCGCCGACGAACGCCGCGAGCGCGGGCAGCGCGGTCGCGATGGGCGGCGCCCCGGCGAGGTCGGCGTCGCGGATCCCGGTGAGACGCGTGATCGCGGGACCGACGGCGACGCCCGGATCGACGAACGTCGCGAAGCGATCGGCGACGGTCACGCTGCCGTCGCGCTCGAGACGGATGCGGACGGCGCCGATCTCGACGATGCGGTCTACATCCGCGTCGAAGCCGGTCGTCTCGAGGTCGAGGGCTACCAGATCCAAGGGAGCCTGCTTCTAGGGCGCGAGGGAGGCCCCCTTCGGGACCTCCCGGCCGCCACGGACGCTGCCAACGTTCTGACGGAGGGAAGTCCCCCTCAGGGACTTCCCGGCGTTCACGACTAAGGGTAGATGCCGCGAGTGAGCGTGGCCTCCGCGACGCGATGCACCGCGACCATGTACGCGGCGGTACGCATGTCGACCTTGTGCTTCTTCGCCATGTCGAGCACGTCGTTGAAGGATTTCACCATGACTTCCTTGAGCCGCGCGTTGATGGTGGCCTCCCGCCAGAAGAGGTTCTGCAGGTCCTGCACCCATTCGAAGTAGGACACCGTGACGCCGCCCGCGTTGCAGAGGATGTCCGGGATGAGGAACACGCCCTTGTCGAAAAGGATGCGGTCGGCCTCGGGCGAGGTCGGCCCGTTCGCGGCCTCCGCGACGATCTTCGCCTTGATCTTCGGCGCGTTGTGCTCGCCGATCTGGTTCTCGATCGCGGCCGGGATGAGGATGTCGCAGTCGAGCTCGAGGAGCTCGGCGTTCGTGACTTTCTCCGAGCCCGGGAAGCCCACCACGGAGCCGGTCTCCTTCTTGTACGCGTCGACCTTGTTCGGATCGATGCCCTTCGAGCTGTAGATGCCGCCGCTCGTGTCCGACACGCCCAGCACCTTCGCGCCGAGCTCGGCGATGAGCTTGGCGGAGAACGAGCCCGCGTTGCCGAAGCCCTGCACGACCACGCGTGCGCCCTCGAGGTCCATGCCGAGGTGCTTGGCGGCTTCGATGACCGTGTACACGGCGCCACGAGCCGTCGCCTCGTTGCGGCCCTCGCTGCCGCCGATGGAGATCGGCTTTCCGGTCACCACCGCCGGAGCGGTGTAGCCGTGATGCATCGAGTACGTGTCCATGATCCAGGCCATCGTCTGCGCGTTCGTGTTCACGTCGGGCGCGGGGATGTCCCGCTCCGGACCGATGAGCAGCATGATCTCGGTGGCGAACCGACGGGTCATCGTCTCGAGCTGCTGCGCGCTCATGGTCTTGGGGTCGCAGACGACGCCGCCCTTGGCGCCGCCGTACGGGATGCCCACGACCGCGCATTTCCACGTCATCCACATCGCGAGAGCCTTGACCTCGTTCAGGGTGACCGATGGGTGGTAGCGGATACCGCCCTTCCCCGGACCGCGCGAGACGTTGTGCTGCACGCGGTAGCCGGTGAAGACCTTGACCGCGCCATCGGCCATGCGCACCGGGAAGTGCACCGTGAGCTCGCGCTGGCACTCGGCCAGGATCCCGCGCATGTTCGGATCGAGGTGCAGACGCTCGGCCGCGATACCGAACTGCTCCCGTGCCACGGACCAGGGATCGCGCTGGGTGTGATCGATGACCGCCGTCTTGGTGGTAGCCACGTATCCCTCCGTCACTATCTCGCCGGGGTGATCTTCTCGACGACGAGCCAGTCGCCCGTCGTCCGTCCGGGTGCGTACGGACTGTTCCAGTTCTTCAGCACGACGCGTTGAAAGCCCAGACCCGAGAGCGTCTCGCGCCACGACCGCAGGGCGCGCGCCACGTACGGGGTGATACGGACGTTCAGGCTGGGCGAGAGCACGCCCTCGAGATGACGGCGGCGCTCCAGCAGCGGGACCTCGAGGAGCGAGGCGCCATCGACCTCCAGGAGGTCGAACGCCGCGAAGATGCGGCGACCGGTCGCGGCGCGCGTCATGGCGTTGCCCTCGGCGTCCACCTCGAGCTCCGCCTCGTCGCGCCAGTCGTCGACGAGGACGCCGTCGAAGATCGCGCTCGCCGAGTGCGTGTCGGCCACGATCGCGTCGTAGAGCTCGCGCGGTCCGTCCACTTCTCCGGTGTATCCCGTAAAGCGAGGCCCGTCGTGGCCCACTCGGACGATGACGCGCGTGCCCTTCCACTCCGGCTCGAGGATGTGGCTCGCGGGCTCCGCGTGCTCGCGGGCGTATCGGGGGCGTTGGGGCAGCAGATCCACCCCGAGGGCATTTTTCAAGGCTTTTCGACCCGAGTATCCCACCCCCTTGACAGCCCGAACAAGCGTTCTAATAATGCGAACGCCTGTTCGAGACTGATGACGGGGGCTGCTGAGATGGCGATTGCGACGGTCGCGGTCCTTACCGGTCCTTCCCCACGCCGCGCTGCGGCGGCATCCGCCCCACGGGTGCCGCCGCGCGTGTACACACCCTTCGGCGCGCGGCGTCTTGCCCGCCCGATGGCCGTTCCCGCGGAGACCCGGGCCATGGCGGCGGGCGGCCGCACGCGCTGGCCGCTCTTCCGCGGCCGGCGCGACACCACGCGCGGTCGCTCGGCCTAGGCGCCGTCCTTCTTCTTCGGCTCGCTGCCGCCGCTTGCGAACGCCGCGAGCGGCGCGGCGAGGGCCGTGAACTCGGTCGGGATGATGAACTTCGTCGACGGTGATGCGCCCAGCTGCTTGAGCGCGTCGAGGTACTGCAGCGTCATCGTGCGCGCGTCCGCGTGACTGGCCATCTCGTTGATCTTGTCGATAGCGAGCGCGAAGCCCTCTGCCCGCAGGATCGCGGACTGCCGTGCGCCCTCCGCCTGAAGGATGTTCGACTGCTTTTCACCTTCGGCGACGAGGATCGCGGAGGCGCGCTTGCCCTCCGCTTCGGTGACCGAGGCGCGCCGCGTCCGCTCGGCGGTGAGCTGGCGGTTCATGGCCTCCTGCACGTCGCGGGGCGGCGTGAGCTCGCGGATCTCGACCGTGGTGACCTTCACGCCCCAGCGCTGCGTGACCTCATCGAGCTTGGCGCGCAGGACCTCGTTGATCTGCTCGCGCTTGGCGAGCACGTCGTCGAGGAAGATATCGCCGATGACCGCGCGGAGCGTCGTCGTCGCGATCCCCGTCACGGCGGTGCGGAAGTTCTGGATCTTCAGCACCGAGTCCGCGGCCTGCTCCTCCATGACCTTCTGGTAGATGAGGAAGTCGATCGAGATCGGCGCGTTGTCCTTGGTGATGCAGGTCTGTTGCGGGATCTCGACGACGAACTCTCGGAGATCCACGGTGATCCCGACCTGGATCGGCGGCGGCAGCAAGAGCACGAGCCCCGGGCCCGCCATCTTCTGGTACTTCCCGAGCGCCAGCACCACCAGGCGCTGGTACTGCGGGACGATGTGAATGATCGTGCGAAGGATCAGGATCGCGACGACCGCGGCAAAGAGCGCGATCGCTAGACCGATGTCCATCAGGATGCTCCCCTTCCCGGTGATGAATCGCGCGCCGGCTCGACGATAAGGCTCAGACCGTCCCTTCGGATGACGCGGATCGCGCTCCCCTTCGCGATGGACCCGGCCGCGCTCCGGGCCGACCATTCCTCGCCGGCGACATAGACCACGCCGGTCGCGCCGATCTCGCTCTTCGCCACGCCGGTCGCTCCGACCAGCGCGGGCGTGTGGCCGGCCCAGCTCAGGTGCCGGGTCGAGTACGCGAAACGCGCGATGAAGAAGAAGAACCCGCCCGACACGAGCGCCATGGTCGCGGTCACGAGCGGATCCACCGACGCGCGGAAGCCCGGGAACGTCGGCGCCGGCGGGAACAGGACGATGGTGCCGACGATCAGCGCCGCGAGGCCGCCGAAGGTCAGCAGGCCGTGGCTCGCGACCTTGATCTCCGCGACGAACAGCAGGACCGCGAAGACCATGAGCGCGATGCCGGCGGCGTTGGCGTCGAGCGTCCCGAACGCGAAGAGCGCGAGCACGACGGCGATCACGCCGATGACCCCGGGGAAGATGAGGCTCGGGTTCGAGAGCTCGAAGATGATCCCGTAGGTGCCGATGGTGAACAGCAGCACCGCGACCTGAGGGTCGACGATGAGGTGCAGGAGGTTCTCGACCGGAGTGGGCCCCGCGTCCTCCGTGGCCGCGCCGGCCGTCGCGAGCCGGACGTCCCCCGCGGCGGTCCGCACCGTGCGTCCATCCATCTTCGTCAGCAGGTCGTTCACGTCGTTCGCGATCACGTCCACGACCTTGATGCGCACGGCTTCGTCGGCGCCGATGCTCACGCTCTTGCGCACGGCGTCCTCGGCCCACTGCTCGTTGCGGCCGCGCGCCTTCGCGATGTTCACGATGTGCGCCGCCGCGTCGTTCTCGGCCTTCAGGCGCAGGTCGCCCTGGATGTCGTTGCCGGACGAGTCGACCGGATGCGCGGCGCCGATGTTCGTCGACGGGGCCATCGCCGCGATGTGCCCGGCCATGGTGATGAACGTCCCCGCGGAGGCCGCTCGCGCTCCGGCCGGTGCGACATACATCGCCACGGGGACCCGCGACGCCAGGAAGCGCGCGGTGATGCGGTAGGTCGAGTCGATCAGGCCGCCAGGTGTGTCGATGGCGAACACGACGGCGGCGACTCCCCGCGCCTCCGCTTGTTCGAGCACACGGTCCACATACCGCTCGGTGATGGGATTGATGGCACCGTCGATGCGGCCCACCAGGACGACGTTCGGCTCCGCCGCGGACGCGACCATGACCGCGAAGCCCAGCGCAACCGCGACGATCGAAAGGAGACGGAACGCGATGCGCATTCGCCGAGGATAGTCCCCCACCGGCATGTCGCCGTGGCGTCATCTCCCGGCGCGCGGTGCGGCCTTCACCCGACGCCGCGGATCGCACGGAGCCGTCGCGTCGGACGAGCACGAGGGAGGCAGACCGATGAACGCGACCGCGCCGCGGATCGCCGTCGACGCCTGGCCGCATGGCGACGTCGCCGAGATCGCCCCCCACGAGGACGAGCACCTCACCGCGCCGGACGCTGCGGAGCGGCGCACGCTCATCCGCCGCGTGGTCCGGAGGCGCCGCTCGCGAGCCGCAGCCGCACCGGGACGCGACCGCGCTCCACGTACCAGTCCGCGACCCATTCGGCGCCGTACTTCGCGCGCCAGAGATCGACCAGCCGGCGCAGCGCCGCGCCCTCGTCCTGTACGGGGACGCGCTCGGCGGTCGCGCGATGCCCGTCGACGACGATCTCGCAGCGGCCCGCGCGGTCGAGATTGCGATACCAGTCGGTGCCGCGGTCGGTGCGCAGCCAGATGTCCTCGCCGTCGTACGCGAACCACACGCGCACGCGATGGGGACGCTGCGAGCGCCGGCCGCGCGTGACGACCTCGATCTCCTCGGCGTCGCGGAGCGCCTCGGCGATGCTCATGCCGACGTCGCGCGGCTCGCGGCGGCGTCGACGAGCGCGTCGCCGCCGGCGACCAGCACCCCCAGGGGACGGGGCCGCCGGAGGGCCCCGACGCGCTCGACGGTGAGCGGATCGCGCGCGAGGCCGCGATTCGCGGGGACGTCGGCGCGGATGAGATCCGCCTGGTCGGCGCCGCGCCGGAGCGGCGCGTAGAGGACGCCGGGCGGCGACGCGAGCGCCGCGAGCCGCGCGCGGACGAGCGGACGGATGAGGGCCGGACGCAGGAACGGCGTGTGGAGGAGCGGCCCGCTCACGCGCTGCGGCGCGACCTCGGCGAGAGCGCGCGCGGCGTGGCGGACGGCGAGCGGCGGGACGCTCCCTTCGTCGATGCGCGTCGTGCCATCCGGCACCGTCACGGCGCACCATGTCGGCGCACATGGACTGGCTCCGCGCCGACGACTACTGGCTCGCGCGCCTCGTCTTCCAGCGCGGGCTCGCCCTCATCTACCTCGTCGCGTTCGTCGTGGCGTTGCGCCAGTTCCGCGCGCTCCTCGGCGAGCGCGGCCTCCTGCCGGTGCCGCATTTCGTGTCGCAGGTCCGGTTCCTCGACGCGCCGAGCCTCTTCCATCTCCGCTATTCCGACCGTCTGCTGGCCGCCGTGTCGTGGACCGGCATCGCCCTCGCGGCGTTCGCCGCGGTCGGACTCACCGACGCCGTCCCGGCGCCGCTCGCCATGCTCGTCTGGGCCGCGCTCTGGGCGATGTACCTCTCCATCGTGAACGTCGGGCAGACCTTCAATGCGTTCGGCTGGGAGAGCCTGCTCTGCGAGACGGGCTTCCTCGCGATCTTCCTCGGGAACGCGACGGTCGCGCCGACGATCGCCCTCGTCGTGCTGCTGCGCTGGCTCGTGTTCCGCGTCGAGTTCGGCGCGGGGCTCATCAAGATGCGCGGCGACCGGTGCTGGCGCGACCTCACCTGCCTGTACTACCACCACGAGACGCAGCCGATGCCGAATCCCCTCTCGTGGTACGCGCATCACCTGCCACGGCGCTTCCACCGCGTCGAGGCGCTCGGCAACCATTTCGCGCAGCTGGTCGCGCCGATCTTCCTCTTCGCACCGCAGCCGCTCGCGAGCGCGGCAGGCATCGTGATCATCGCGACGCAGGGATGGCTCGTGCTCTCCGGGAACTTCGCGTGGCTGAACGCCGTCACGATGGTCCTCGCGGTCTCGAGCCTCGACGACGCGACGATCGCGCACGTGCTGCCGCTCGGGCACGTCGCGGCCGACGTGCCCATCTGGGACGGCGCGCTCGCGCTGCTGCTCACGGCACTCATCGCGGTGCTCTCCTACCGGCCCGCGCGGAATCTCCTGTCGCGGCACCAGCTCATGAACTACTCCTTCGATCCCTTCCACATCGTCGGCACGTACGGCGCCTTTGGCAGCGTCACGAAGGAGCGCGACGAGGTGGTCGTCGAGGGCACGGAGGATCCGGTGCTCACTCCGCGGACCGCCTGGCGGGAGTACGAGTTCAAGGGGAAGCCCGGCGACGCGCGGCGGCGGCCGCCACAGGTCGCTCCGTACCACCTACGTCTGGACTGGCTGATGTGGTTCGCCGCGATGTCATCGCCGATGTACCACTCGTGGTTCGTGCCGTTCGTCGCGAAGCTCCTCGAGGCCGACCGCCACACGCTCGCCCTGCTGCGGCGGGACCCCTTCGACGGCCGGCGGCCGCGATTCGTGCGCGCGCGTCTTTACCGCTATCGCTTCACCACGCCGGCCGAGCGGCGCGAGACCGGCGCGTGGTGGCGCCGAGAGCTCCTCGGTGACTACCTGCGGCCGGTCTCCCTGCGCCAGGTCGAGGAGTAGGCCGCGCGTCGCATCGCGACGCGGAGCGGCAAGCCGGGCGCGAGCCGCACGGGAACGCGGCGAGCGCGAAGCCGAGGCGGATCGAGAGCAGGCCGCCGAGGACCCAGAGCCGCTCCCCGCTCACCCGGTCCTGCGGACGTGCCGCGGCCGCGATCTCGGACGCCCCGGTGAGCAGCGCCCGTGCCGCCGCCATCAGTGACGCGATGCCGTCGACGAGCGCGTAGGCGCCGAAGAGCAGGACGAGCGCGGCGAGCGTCAGGCCCGGCCGCGCTCAGTGCCACTTCACGCGACCCTCTTTGTCGGACGGCCACTCGGCATCGCCGTCGTCCACGAGGATCACGAACTGGTTCCCCCAATGCGGCGTCGGGTACGTGCCGTCGCTGCGCTCGACGTTCAGGCTCGATCCGTCGGGCATGCGCACCACCGCCTGATACGCGAAGCGGAGCCACCACTCGTCGCCGTACCACTCGGCGAGGCCGATCGGTTGGCCGGTCTGGAATCCGGGCGCGCGTGACTTGTCGGGCCGGTGGCTCGCGGTCTCCGGGCGCACGTCGCCGCGCTGCGGGTCCTCGACGATCACCTGCGTGAACGCGTTCGCGGGATCGTCGTAGAACGTGCCGAACGCCCCGGTGAATCCGACGAGCAGCGGGTCGTGCTGCCCGGCCAGGCTGATCACGTGCACGGGCTTGCCGCTGCGCACGAGCCAGTAGATCGCCGACTTCGTCGCTTCCTCGCGCGTCGCGAAGCGGTAGTAGTGATAGTTGTTGCGCGCGTCGAGACGCTTCTGCATCGTCGCGATCGCCGCCGGGTCGATCCCCGGGTCCTTGCTCTTGTTGAAGGCCTGGCCCTGCTGGAGGATCTGCGTCGCGGAGAGCGGGTCCGTGCCGGCGGTGAAGCTTTGCACCATGCGCACGCTCGCGGCGGCGCAGGCGAGCGGGTCGCCCTTGGGGTCTTCGAACTCGGTGAACCACGGCACGTTCGTGAGGCGATCGCCCATGGTCCGGAACTTCTGCTGGTACGGGAACGTGCCGCGCGCGGTGACGAGGGCGAGGCTCGCGGTGTAGTCGGTCGAACCGCGGAGCAGGCCCTGGCAGGTCACGACGCCCTTCAGGCCGCTCGCGTCGATGGACGAGTCGCACGGGAAACCGGGGTCCGGGGTCACCGTGACCTTCACGGCCGCCGCCTTCTCGCTCGCGGTCCACGACACCTTCATGAAACGCGCGGTCTGCGTGCAGCAGGTCTCCTGCGTGAACGTGACCTCGGGCGGCTTGGGCGCGCCGGTGGCGCTCGCGGTCGCGGCCGCGCCGCCGATCGTCCCCCCGCGACCGAAGAGGAACCCGCCGACCGTGAACGCGAACACGAGCGCGACGGCGACGAGCGCCGCCTGCCCGATCCGCTCCCCGCGCGTGAACACCGGTGGGCCATATCCTCGCATCCCGTGGCAGCTCTTCCCATCACGCCGATCCGCCGGGCCCTCGCGGGCCCGCGCGTGCGTGTGCCGGCTTCGAAGAGCGTCGCCAACCGCGAGCTGGTCCTCTCCGCCACCGCGACCGGACGGTCGCTGATCGACGTCGGCGGGCTCGATCCCGGCGCCGACGTCCACGCGATGGCGGACGCGATCGCGGCGCTCGGCCACGAGGTGCGCTGGAGCGGCGGCCGTATCGAGGTGACGCCGCGCGACGCGCCGTACGAGCACGCCACCATCGACGCTCACGATGCCGGAACGGTCGCCCGCTTCGCGACCGCGCTCGCCGCGACGACCGGGCGTGAGGTACGGGTCGACGGCTCGCCGCGCATGCGCGAGCGTCCGATGTCGGCGCTGGTCGCCGCGCTGCGATCGCTCGGCGCAACCATCGACCGGGAGGCCCTGCCGCTCACGGTCCGCGGTCCGCTGGAAGGCGGCGAGGTGACGATCCCGGGCTACGAGTCGAGCCAGTTCGCCTCGGCGCTCCTGCTCGTCGCGCCGCGCATGCGACGGGGCCTGCGCCTGCGCCTCGCCGGCGCCGTCGTCTCGGCGCCGTTCCTCGACATGACGGTCGCGTCGCTCGCGCGGCGCGGCGTGATCGTCGAGCGCCCGTCCCGGCACCTCTTGGTCGTCGCCCCGCAGGAGGTCAAGGGCCGGTCGGTCGAGGTACCGGGCGACGTGACCGCCGCGACGTATCCGGCCGCGGCGGCCGCGATCCTCGGCGGCTCCATCACGATCGAGAACGCGTCGGCGCGGCGCCAGCAGGGCGGTCAGGGCGACGCGCGCTTCTTCGAGCTCATCCAGGACATGGGCTGCGCGGTCCGGCGCTCCGGCTCGGGGACGACGGTGCGCCGCGCAGGTGACCTCCTTGGCATCGTGGCGAACGTCGCGGACTGCTCCGACGTGTTCCCCACCCTCGCCGCGATCGCGACACAGGCCGGCACGCCCACGGAGCTCGACGGCCTCGGTCACACGCGCAAGCAGGAGTCCGATCGCATCGCCGCGGTCGCCGCGGCGATCACCGCGCTGGGCGGCAGTGCCCAGGCCTTCGGCGACGGCATCCGGATCGAGCCGCGTCCGCTGCGCGAGGGCGTCGTCGACGCGGCCGGCGATCACCGCATCGCCATGGCGTTCTCCATCCTCGGACTCCTCGTCCCGGGCGTGGCGATCGCCGGCGCGGAGTCCGTCTCGAAGACCTTCCCCGGCTTCTACGAGATGTTGCAGGCGCTGCGACGATGAGCCGGCCGAACGAGCCCGAGAAGGACCGGGAGCGGCTACCCGAGCAGCGCGCGCGCTGACGCGGCGCGCTCGAGCGTCGCGCGGACCGCGGGCGCGTCCCGCTCCGCGACGGCGCGCTCGAGCTCGTCGAGGACGGCCCGCAGGCGCGCCAGCGCCGCGACGACGTTCCCGGCGTTCGCGGCGAGGAGCGATTCGGCGAGATCCGGCGGGGTGTCCGCGAGGCGCGTCGCGTCGCGGAATCCCGGACCGGCGAACGCCGCGAGCTGGGCCGTCGCGTCGGCGCCCGCGATCGCGAGCGCGGCGGCGAGAGCGAGCGGCAGCGCGGACGTGACCGCGACGATCCGATCGTGCTCGGCCGCGGAGCACACCGTCACCACGCCGCCGGCGTCGCGCGCGATGCATCCGGCCACACGCACCGCCTCGCTGTCCGACGACGCGGTCGGGACGACGAGGAACGAACGTCCGGCGAGCAGCCGCGCGTCGGCCATGCCGAATCCCGACGCGCTCCGTCCCGCCATCGGATGCATGCCCACGACGCGCGCTCCGTCGGGGTGCTCGCGGACGAACCCCTCCACGGGGGTGCGCACGGAGGACACGTCGAGGACCACCGCCCCGCCCGCGCGCGGCGCGAGCGCGGCGAGCGTCGGGAGCACCGCGCGCAGCGGGGTCGCCACGACGACCGCGTCGGCCGGTAGCAGCGCCTCGAGCGCGTCGACGGTGCGGATACCGCGCGCGCGCGCCGCGTCACGCGTCGCCCGATCGACGTCGAAGCCCGTGAGGTCGTGCGTCCCGTGGAGCGCCAGCGCGAGCGAGCCGCCGATGAGTCCGAGGCCGGCGACGCCGATCCTCACGGCCGCGCGCCCTCGGGGACGGCGCGGCCGACGGCGCGCGTGACGGCGCCCACCTGCGACATGAGCGACGCGAAGTTCTCGAACGTGAGCGACTCGAAGCCGTCGGAGAGCGCGTGATCGGGGCTCGGATGGACCTCGATCATCAGCGCATCGGCTCCCGCGGCGACGGCGGCGAGCGCGACGGGCGCGACGAGGTACCACTTCCCCGTTCCGTGCGATGGGTCGCCGACGACCGGAAGATGCGTCAGCCGCTTGAGCAGCGGGATCGCGTTCACGTCGAACGTGTTGCGCGTGTACCTCTCGAACGTGCGGATCCCGCGCTCGCAGAGGATCACGTTGCGATTCCCGCGCGCGAGGATGTACTCCGCCGAGAGCAAGAGCTCCTCGACCGTCGCCGAGATCCCGCGCTTGAGGAGCACGGGCTTCGGCTGCTCCCCGGCCGCGTCGAGCAGCGCGTAGTTCTGCATGTTCCGCGCGCCGATCTGCAGGCAGTCGGCGCTGCGGGCCACCGCGTCGACGTCGCCGGGCGTGAGCACCTCGGTCACGACCGCGAGGCCCGTCTCCGCCCGCGCCTCCGCGAGCAGCTCGAGGCCGTCGACGCCGAGGCCACGGAACGTGTACGGCGACGAGCGCGGCTTGAAGGCGCCGCCGCGCAGGATCGTCGCGCCGGCGGCGCAGACCGCGCGCGCGGTGGCGAGCAGCTGATCGCGGGACTCGACCGAGCAGGGGCCGGCGATCACCGCCAGCGGCGCTCCGCCGCCGACGGGCACGCCGCCGACGCGCACCACCGTGTCGTCGGGGATCACCTCGCGCGACGCGAGCTTGAAGGGCCGGCTCACCGGCACGACCTCGGCGACGCCGGGGAGGGACTCGACCGCGTCCGCCGCGGCGCGGGACGTCGTGCCGAACGTGCCGATGGCCATGCGTTCCGCGCCGGGGAGCGGCACGGGCGTGATCCCGAACTCCTGGATGCGCGCGACGACGGCGTCGATCTCCTTCTGCGACGCGCCCCGCTTCATGACGACGAGCACTAGGAGGCGCCCTTCTCGTCGCCGGGGAGATCCAGCGCCCACCCGGGTCGAAGGGCGCGCGCGCCGCGCAGGAAGGCGTGGCGGACGTCGCGCTGCGCCTTCGTGGTGTTCCACGCGATGAGGACGCGGATGCAGCGCGCGAGCGCGCCGGGCACCGGGATCTCGCGTCCGCAGATGAGGGGCACCTCCGTCCAGCCGAGCGCCGCGCGAGCGGCGTCGGCCGGGAACGCCGCGTCGAGGTCCGGCGTGACGGTGAACCAGACGTAGCCGATGTCCTCGGACCGCAGCCCGTTCAGGTCGCACAGGATCCGGAGCAGCTCCGCCGTGGCCTCGGTGATGGCCTTCGCGTCGTTCGCCTTCGCGGTCGTCGCCCCGCGGATGCCGCGCACCGCCGTCACGAGCGTCCCGCCTCGCGCAGCGACGCCACGAAGGCGCGGAGCGCGTCCGCGCGCGACGCGGGTGACGCGCGGCCGACCGTGTCGAGGGCGGCGCTGCCGACGACCACGCCGTCGGCGATCCCCCGGAGCGCGCGCACGTGATCGGGGGTGCCGATCCCGAAGCCCACGACCACGGGCAGGCGCGTGTGCCGGCGGACGCGCGCGACGAGCCGGCCGACGTCGGCCCCGAGCTCGCTCCGCGCTCCGGTGACGCCCGTGAGCGAGACGCAGTAGACGAATCCGCGCCCCGCCGGCAGGAGCCGGGCGAGCCGCTCGTCCGGCGTCGTCGGCGCGTAGAGATCGATGCGGACGAGGCGCGCGGGCGCGAACGCCGCGTCCAGCTCGCCGCTCTCCTCCGCCGGCATGTCCGGCACGATCGCGCCCGCGATGCCCGCGTCGGCGAGCTCGCGCGCGAGGCGCGCGTACCCGCGCTGGAAGAAGGGATTCGTGTACCCCATGAGCAGCACCGCCGCGTCACGGTCGCGCACGACCGCGGCCCCCTCGCGGATGCAGTCGTCGAGCGTCACGCCGGCCCCGAGCGCTATCTCGCTCGCGCGCTGCACGGTGGTGCCGTCGGCGAGCGGATCGCTGAAGGGCACGCCGAGCTCGAGCACGTCCGCGCCGCCGTCGAGCGCGGCCCGCAGCAACGAGGCCGAGGTCGCACGATCCGGATAGCCGACGGTGAGATAGACGATCACCGCGAGACGCTTCTCGTCGCGCGCCCGCGCGAACGCGCGCTCGAGGCGGACGCTGCCGTCCACGACGGCCGTCGTCATCGCGTGCGCCCCATGACCGTATCGAGGTCCTTGTCGCCGCGGCCCGAGAGGCACACGAGCACGTCGAGGTCGCAGCCGTACGCCTCGCGGACCTGGGTGAGGTCCGCGATCGCGTGGGAGGGCTCGAGCGCGGGGATGATCCCCTCCGTTCGCGACAGGAGCCGGAATCCCGCGAGCGCCTCGTCGTCGGTGCGCGAGACGTACTCGACGCGGCCCGTGGCGTGGAGGAAGGCGTGCTCCGGTCCGACGCCGGGGTAATCGAGGCCCGCCGACACCGAGTGCGTCTCGCGGATCTGGCCGTGCTCGTCCTGGAGCACGAAGGAGCGCGTCCCGTGCAGCACACCCTCGCGCCCGCCCACGATCGACGCGGCGTGCTTGCCGCTCTCGATCCCGAGCCCGCCCGCCTCGACGCCGCGGAGACGGACGCTCGCGTCCGGGATGAACGCCGCGAACATGCCGATCGCGTTCGACCCGCCGCCCACGCAGGCGACGACCACGTCGGGCAGCCGTCCGACGCGCTCGAGGTGCTGCGCGCGCGCCTCCTTGCCGATGACCGCCTGCAGCTCGCGCACGATGAGCGGGTACGGATGCGGGCCGATCGCCGACCCGAGCAGGTAGTAGGTGGTGCGCACGTTGGTCACCCAGTCGCGGATCGCCTCGTTCACCGCGTCCTTCAGCGTGCGGCTGCCGGCATCGACCTCGCGGACCTCCGCGCCGAGGAGCCGCATGCGGAACACGTTCGGCGCCTGCCGGCGGATGTCCTCCGTCCCCATGTAGACGATGCATTCGAGACCGAGGAGCGCGCAGGCCGCGGCGCTCGCGACGCCGTGCTGCCCCGCGCCGGTCTCGGCCACGATCCGCCGCTTCCCCATGCGCTTCGCGAGGAGTGCCTGCCCGAGCGCGTTGTTGATCTTGTGCGCGCCGGTGTGCGCGAGGTCCTCGCGCTTCAGCGTGACGCGCCGCAGGCCGACCTCGCGCGCGAGCCGCGACGCGTCGGTGAGCGGCGTGGGACGGCCGACCCATTCGCGCAGGAGCCGATCGAGCTCCTGCTGGAAGGCCTCGTCGCGCCGCGCCTCCTCGAACGCGCGCTCGAGCTCGGCGACGGCGGGCATGAGCGTCTCCGGCAGGTACTGCCCACCAAAGCGTCCGTACCGCCCGGCGCCGGTCACGGCGCGCGCTCCCCGACCGCCGTCGCCGCGCGTGCCGGACCCGTTCGGATCGCCGACAGGCCGCGGATGAGCGGCGCCGGATCCGGCGCGCGCATGAGGGCCGTCCCCACGAGCACGGCGTCGACGCGCGATGGCAGCAGGCGCGCGTCGTCGACCGTCTCGATGCCGGACTCCGCGACGAAGATCTGGTCCTCGCGCACGAACGAGTGCAGCTGCCGCGCGCGGCTCGTGTCGATATCGCCGGGCCGGCGCAGGTCCCGCGCGTTCGCGCCGACGACGAGCGCGCCCGACGCGACGGCGCGGCCGAACGCCACCGGCTCGTGCGCCTCGACCAGCGCGCCCATGTTCAGCTCGCGCGCGCGGCGGATGAGGCGCCGGAGCTCCACGTCGGAGAGCGCCTCGGCGATGAGCAGGATGGCGTCGGCGCCCGCGGCGCGCGCCTCCGCGACCTGGTAGCCGCTCACGACGATGTCCTTGCAGAGCAACGGGACGCTCGGCACGGCCTCACGGACCGCCGCGAGATCCGCGAGCGAGCCGCCCCAGTGGCGCGGCTCCGTGAGCACCGAGATCGCCGAGGCGCCTGCTTGGGCGTAGCGGCGCGCCTGCGCCGCGGGATCGACGTTCGTCCCGAGCTCGCCGAGCGTCGGCGAGACGCGCTTCACCTCGGCGACGACCGCGAGCCTGCGCTCGCGCCGGAGCGACTGGAGGCGCGCCGTGAACATGTCGCCGAGCCGCACCGGTGCGCCGCCGAACGCCGCGAATTCGGCCTCCGCCCCATGCGGGCGCCGCGCTCGCGTCCACACGTTGCCGACGGCACGCGCGAGCACGTCCGTCTCGGGCACGCGCGCTCGCGCGGCGATCGCGTCCGCGCGCCGCTCCGCCACGACCTGTTCGAGGAAGTCGCTCATGTCTTTTCTCGCGCTCGGCTCGGCCCGCTTCGCGGCCCGCGCCTCACCGCCTCGCTTCGCTCGCGCGTGGGCTCGCTCGTCGCGGGGGACCCGCTCCTCGCTCGGCGTGTTTTCATGCCGACGCTTCCTGCGCGCGGCCGAGACGCTGGCTCGTCGAGATGAAGCGCTCGAGGCGGTCGCGCGCGGCTCCGGAGTCGATCGCCTTCGCCGCGACCGACACGCCCTCGCGCAGGCTGCCCGCGAGCCCCGCGACGTAGCACGCCGCGGCCGCGTTCAGCAGGACCGCCGTGCGCGCGCCGTTCTTCGCCCCTCCCAGGACCTCGCGCGCGACACGCGAGTTCGTGGGGGCGTCGCCGCCGACGATCTCCTCGCGCCGCGCGCGCACCAGACCCACCTCATCCGGCGTCATGGTGTACGCCCGGACCTCGCCGCGCCGCACCTCCCACACCCGCGTCTCCGACGATGGGCTGATCTCGTCGAGCCCATCGCTGCCGTGCACGACCAGCGCGTGGATGACGGCCAGCTCCGTGAGCGCCTTGGCCATCGTCTCGGCGATCGCGACGCTCGGCACGCCGAGCACGTAGTGGCGCACGCCGGCGGGATTCGCGAGCGGGCCGAGCAGGTTGAAGACGGTCCGGATGCCCAGCTCGCGGCGCACCGGCCCCGCGTGACGCATCGCCGGATGGAAGCGCGGCGCGAACATGAAGCCGATCCCGACCTCTTCGACGCAGACGGCGATGCCCTCGGGTCCGAGGTCGATCGCCACGCCGAGCGCCTCGAGCACGTCGGCGCTCCCGCACGCGCTCGAGGCCGCGCGGTTCCCGTGCTTGGCGACCCGCGCTCCGGCGCCGGCCGCCACGAGCGACGCGAGCGTCGAGATGTTGATGCTGTTCGAGCGGTCCCCGCCCGTGCCCACGACGTCGATGGCGCCGTCGCGCACCGTGACGTGCACGGCGTGCGCGCGCATCGCCGACGCGAAGCCGGCGATCTCGTCCGGCGTCTCGCCGCGCACGCGCAGCGCGGCGACGAGCGCGCCGAGCTGCGCCGGCGTCGCCTCGCCCGACATGACCGACGTCATCGCGGCCTCCGCCTCCTCCCGCGTGAGGGGGCGGCCGCCGGCGATGATGCCAAGGGCCTCACGAGCGTCCACTGAAGTTCTCCAGCATGCGCAGTCCATCGACGGTAAGCACGGACTCTGGGTGGAACTGCACAGCCTCGACCGGCAGCGTGCGGTGGCGAAGGCCCATCACCACGCCATCCTCCGCCCGCGCGGTCACGACGAGCTCGGGAGGCAGCGTGGCCTCGTCGACCATCAGCGAGTGGTAGCGCGTCGCCTCGGTCGGCACCGGGATGCCCGCGAAGAGCCCCTGTCCGTCGTGCCGGACGAGGCTCGTCTTGCCGTGTCGCGGCGCCGGCGCGCGAACGACGCGCCCACCAAACGCGATCGCGATGCACTGCAGACCGAGACACACGCCGAGTGTTGGGATCCCGCGGGCCGGCGCCTCGCGCACGATCGCCGGCGAGCGGCCGGCCTCCTCCGGACGCCCGGGGCCGGGCGAGACGACGACGCGGTCCGGACGTCTTGCGAGCGCGGCGTCGAGCGCCGGGTCGTCCGCGCGGAGGACGTCGACGGTGTGCCCCAGCGACGAGAAGGCCTGCGCCAGGTTGAACGTGAAGGAGTCGTAGTTGTCGACCAGCAGGATCCGGCTCACCGGAGCAGGCTCCCGTCGGTCGCGAGCTCGACGGCACGCAGCAGCGCGCGCGCCTTCGCGCGCGTCTCGGCCTCTTCCGCCGCGGGATCCGAGTCCGCGACGATCCCCGCGCCCGCTTCGATGCGGCAGACGCCCTGCGCGATCGTCGCGGTGCGGATGGTGATGCACGTGTCGAGCGTCCCGTCGAAGCCGACATAGCCCACCGCGCCCGCGTACGGACCGCGCTGATCGGTCTCGAGCTCCGCGATGCGCTCCATCGCGCGGATCTTCGGCGCGCCGGACACGGTCCCGGCCGGGAAGCACGCGCGGAACGCGTCGAGCGCGTCGAGATCCGTGCGCAGATCGCCCTCGACGACCGAGGTGAGGTGCATGACGTGCGAGAAGCGATCGACCCGCATCAGCTCCTTCACGCGGACCGTCCCGGGGCGGGACACACGGCCGATGTCGTTGCGCGCGAGATCCACGAGCATGACGTGCTCGGCGCGCTCCTTCTCCGAGCTCCGGAGGTCGATCTCGTTCGCGGCATCCTCGCCCTCATCGGCGCCGCGCGGCCGCGTGCCCGCGATCGGATGCATCACGACCTTGCCGCCCTCGACGCGGACGAACGGTTCCGGCGACGCGCCGACGAGCGTCGCGTCCGCCGTCTCGAGCAGGAACATGTACGGGGACGGATTCACGTGCCGGAGCGCGCGATAGAGCGCCAGCGCATCGGGCGCGGGTCGCACGTCGAATCGCTGCGCGAGCACGATCTGGATGCAGTCTCCTTCGTTGATGAGCTCGACGGCCCGGCGCACCCGGTCCTCGTACCGCGTCGGCGTCCCGTTCGGGCGCACCTCCGCACGCTGCGACGCCGGAGCGGCGAGCTGCGGGAGCGGCGCGTCCAGCGCGGCGAAGACGCGATCGATCGCGCGCGCGGCGTCGCCCGGCCGTGCCGCGTCGTCGTGCGCGAGGACGGTGAGCGTGTGACGAAGGTGATCGAACGCCACGACCGTGTCGTAGATGCCGAAGGTCATCTCGGGAAGTCCCGCGGGCGCGTACGGGTCGTTCGCCGCGAGCGGCAGGCGCTCGAAGCGACGCGCCGCTTCGTAGCCGACGAACCCGACGGCGCCGCCGCTGAATCGCGGCAGACCCGGGACGGAGCGGCGCACGTAGCGACCGAGATGCGCGCGCAGCGTCGCGATGGGATCGGCGTCCTCCCCACGGAACGTCAGCACCTCGCGAGGCGCGACGCCGATGAACGAGTAGCGACCCATGCGCTCGCCGCCCTCCGCCGACTCGAGCAGGAAGGCGCCGCCGAGCGCGCGCAGTTTGGCGAACGCCGAGACCGGCGTCTCGAGGTCCGCGAGCCGCTCGCGCATGACGGGCACGAGCTCGATCTGCCGCTGCGCCGCGACCTGCACCACGTCGTCCCCCTTCCGGAAATGAAAAGACCCTCGCTCCCGATATCGGGACGAGGGTCGTGGTGCCACCCGAACTTGCCGGCGATCTCGCGCCGGCCTCAGCCTCCACTTTCATGGAGCGCCCCTCGATAACGGAGGGCTTCCGGCCGGGCGTACTGGCGTTCGCGTTCTGCCCGGCGTCTCGCGGGATCCATTCGCGCCTCGTGCTCCCTCCCGGCTCTCACCATGCCCGGTTCGCTTCAGGGCTCCGGAGGCCTACTCGTCCCGCTCGAACGACGCTCCACGAATCCTAGCGGAAACGGCCGGTTTTCGGCTAGTCACGCGTCCACCTTCGGTCGCGCGGGGGCCATCCGTACAGTGAGGAAGTGAAGAACGTACGAGCGTCTGGTCGCCCGCTCGGCCCCATGGCCGTCCGTTCCACGCTGCCCACGCACCCGCCCTTCAAGGTGCGCGAAACGCTGCGTGGCCTTCCTACCGCGACGGGCTACACCGTCACGGTGAAGCCGCTCCGCTATCGGACGGCGCCGCATCTCCAGGCATTTACGTTCTGGGACCACCCCGAGATCATCATCCAGGTCCCCGAGCCCTTCCGCCCGTTTCGCGAGCGCGTGGATCTCGGATCGTTGGGCAGCCCCCTCGTCGACTTCCCCACGCGGCGCGACGTGATCCGGTTCCTCTACCTCCACGAGTTCTGTCACTGGTGGCTGTACCTCACGCACGGCTGGGGCGCGGCCGCCGAGATCGCGTGCGACCGCTACGCCTACGCGAACTTCCGGAAGCGCGCGATCGTCCGTCCGCCGGCGATCCGCACTCCGTGGGAGCGCGCCGCGTAGCCGCTACTCGCCGAGCCGGTCGAGCGCCACGAGCGGGAGCTGCAGCGTCGGGATAACGAGCAGGTCGTAGCGCCGGATCAGCGCGTTCACGTCGCTCACCGCGCGCTCGAGCTCGTCGCGCACGCGCAGGTCGCGCCGAGCGGTGGCGCGCGACGCCTCGACGATGCGCTCCGCGGGCAGCTCCGCGAGCAGACGCGTCCGATCGTGCAGCCACACGCGATGTGCGGAGAGGCGCCTTTTGATGTGCGCGACGCGGCGGTCGATGTCCTTGCGCAGGTCGACCCATTCGGGGACCGCGTCCGCGTTGCGCATGACGTGACGTGCGGCCCACGTCTCCGCAGGCCCGCCCTCGTCGGCACCCAGCGGCGCCCCCTCGCCGGGAAGACCGCGCAGCTCTTCCGACTCGGCGAGCTCGCGGAGGAGTTCCTCGATCCCGGGTTCGACGCGGCGGAGCTTCGGCGGACGCGGGTCGTCCATCGCCACGAGTATCAGGCGATGCGCGCGGTGACGCTGCCTCCGGGCGCGACGGCGACGGCGGTGGGGACGAGCGCGACGCCGTACTTGCGGGCGAGCTCCGGACGCCGCGAGACGTCGACGGTCACGACGGTGCGCCCGGCGGCGCGAAGCTCCGCCTCGAGGGTGCGGCAGTCCGTGCACAGCGGATGCGTGAACTGCACGACGATCTCGCCCTCCGGCCGGCCGGCGCCGAGCTCCGCCAGGTCGACGTGCTGGATGCTGCCGGGGCGGATGCCGCGGATGCGCGCGCCGATCTTGTACATCTCGCAGCCGACGCAGAGTCCGCTGACCGCCGCGAGGAGCGCGAGCGCCGCGACGAGCAGGCCGAGCGCCCAGCCGATCGACGTGAGTCCTGCGGCGTGCGCCACGGTGGCGGAACCGAGGAACGCGACGCCCACCATGTTCGCGAACCGCGGCGGCCGGCTGTCCTCGATCGGGCCTTCGCCGATGCGCGGCTGGATCACCTCGAAGTAGAGGAGGCAGGGCAGGCAGTAGCGGCGCCCGAAGCGCAGGCCGATCGCGAGCTGCGCCGCGAGCAGGCCGAGGATGGGCCACCATCCTGTCGCGAACGCGACCAGCGCGAGCGTCCCCACGACCGCCTGGTTGGTACGCGGGGCGCGCGCATCGATGACGTCGGTGTCCTTCCATGGATCGGCGCGGCGGACGAGCGTCGTCATGAGGGCTCCACGGGCCTCCTCTTCCGCGCGCCTGCGCGCGCGGTTCTCGAATCCGAGGATATCCCTCGGAAATCGCCGAGCGGGGCACGAGGCGCGATTTCCGTGCACTCTGCCCGGGGCCGCTTCTGTACGCTGCGGCCAATTGAGCACCGAGCTCGATATCGGCGCCTTCGCGATGCTCGACCAGGCCACGCGCGTGCGCCTGCTCTCCGACGCGCGTCGCATGACCTTCCACGCGGGCGAGGACATCGTCCGCGAGGGCGAACCCGGGGACGCTCTCTACGCCGTCGTCGCGGGCCGTCTGCGCGTCAGGCAGGCGGGCACGATCGTCGCCTCGCCGCGAGCGCCGGTCGTCGTCGGCGAGATGGCGGTGCTCACCGGCGGGCGGCGGAGCGCGACGGTCACCGCGCTCACCCCGGCCCGCGCCTACCGGCTACCGGCCGAGACGATCCGGGCGCTCGTCGCCAGCGTGCCCGAGCTCGGCCGCGAGCTCGCGAGCTTCGCTGCGGTCCGGACCGGCAATAACTTCCTGCGCCGATCGAGCCCGTTCGCCGATCTCCCAGCCGCCGCGATCGAAGCGCTGGCCGCCGCGCTCGATCCGGTGTCCTTCGACGCCGGCGCGGTGCTGCTGCGCGAGGGCGAGCGTGGCGACGATGCGTATCTCCTGCGCGACGGCGAGGTCGAGGTGACGCGGGGCGGGCGCCTCCTCGCGACGGTCGGCGCCGGCGGGTTCGTGGGCGAGGTCTCGGCGCTGACCGGCGCCCCGCGGACCGCGACGGTCCGCGCGCGGACGGGGGTCTCGGCGTACCGGCTGCGCGGCGACGACGTGCGTCCGATCGTGAAAAGGCACCAGGCGCTCGTCGCGCGGCTCGAGAGCACGATGCAGTCGCGGCACACGCCGCGTCGGGCGGGCGAGGTGGAGATCTCGCCGGCGCCGGACGACCCCGACGCCGTGCTGCTGCGCGACGTGTCCGGGAGCACGTACCTGCGGGTCACGCGCGAGGCGCTCGCGATCTTCGAGGACGTCGACGGCGAGCGGAACCTGCGCGACCTCGTCCTGCGCGCGTTCGAACGCACCGGCGCGCTCGATCCCGCGGGCGTGTTCGCGACCATCGCCGCGCTGCAGGCCGCCGGGCTCGTGACGGCGCCGCGGGTCGCGAGCGACGAGCCGGACGCGCGCGTGCTGCGCGTGCTGGACCTCCTGCTCGCGCCGCGCCTCGAGCTCCGCGATGCCGACGCGCTCGCGGGAAAGCTGCACCGCGTCGTCGGTTGGGCGTTCACGCGCGGCGGCCTCTTCGCGGCGCTCGCCGTCGGCGGCGCCGGACTGCTCGCGCTCGTCTCGGTGTTCCGCGAGTCGTCGCCAGGCGACTTCGGGATCGGCGGTCTCGCCGTCGCTTTCCTGGGCCTGCTGCTCGCCGGCGTCGGGCACGAGGCCGCGCACGCCGTCGCGGCGAAGGCGGAGGGCCGCCGGGTCGGGAAGGCCGGGATCGGCCTCTTCTGGTTCACGCCGGTCGTCTACGTCGACACCGCCGACGCGTGGCTGCTGCCCCGGCTGCGGAGGATCCGCGTGAACGCCGCGGGGCCGGTCTTCAACTTCGCGTTCGCCGGCCTCTGCGGCCTCGCCGCGCTGGTGCTGCGCGACCGCGCGCAGGACCTCGCGGTCTGGCTCGCCCTCCTGAATCTCATCTCCGTGGCGTTCAACCTGTCGCCGCTCCTGGAGTTCGACGGCTACTACGTGCTCGAGGACCTCACGAACACGAACTCCCTCCGGCGCAAGGCCCTGCGCTTCGTGTTCGCCGACCTCATCGCGCGGCCGCGCCGGCTGGATTCCCGCGCCGAGGCCGGCCTCGTCGCGTACACGCTCGCGGCGGTCGGCTACGTCGTGGCGATGAGCGCCGTCGTGCTGTCCGGCGTGCCGAAGATCGTCGACGGCACGTTCGCCGGACGGATCGGCTCGGAGCTCCTGCCGCTGGTGGGCGCCGCCCTGGCGCTCGTGCTGGCCGCGCTGCTGGTGAGCCCGTTCGTCAGCGAGGTGCTCGCGGCGCGCTCCGCGCCGGCCGACTAGCGCCTTCTCGGGTCAGCGCTTCTTCGCGGACTCGGAGGGCGCCCGCATCAGGGGCGAGGACGTCTTCACGGCCATGCCGGCGGCGAGGTCCGTCTTCGAGATGCGGTCCTCGAGCCGCTCGGCCCGCGCGGCGCTCGGGTGGAAGAGCGCGCGTTCCTCCGGCGTGAGGTCGTAGCCGGCGAGGGCCGCGGCCGGGTCGCGCGCGAGCAGGGCGCGGAACGCCGCGTCGGACATGGCGCGTTCAAGGATGTCGTCCCGCGCGCGCTGGCTCACCGCTTCTCTCCCGCCTCCAGCGACACCGTCGCGCGGGCAGTGTATCGCGGCCCCTTTCCCCAGACGCTCTCGAAGCACACCAGGGCATCCGCGCGGAGCGTGAGCGCGGGCCGCTTCGCGCGTTCGATCGCCGACACGAGCGCGCGGATCGTCGTCCGATCGGCACGATCGCCGATGCGCGCGACCGTGAGGTGCGCGCGGAAGGGCTTCGGGTCGAACGGGAGGTCCCGCGCCGCGAGGGCGGCGCGGACCCGCTCGGCGAGCGTGATGAGCTCGGCCGCGCCGCGCACGATGCCGAGCCAGACGATGCGCGGGCCGCCGCTGCGGGGAAAGCGGCCGAAGCCCTCGATCGAGACGTCGAACGGCGGGCGCCCGGCGGCAGCTTCGCGTACGGCCGCGACGACGTCGGGGAGGCGCCCCGCGTCGACGTTCCCGAGGAAGGCGAGCGTGACGTGCGTGAGCTCCGGCGGGACGCGCCGGACGCCCGGCAGCTCCGGGAGCGCCTCAGACGCCGCCGTCGCGATGTCCTCCGGAAGCGGGACCGCGACGAAGAGCCGCATCGCTCCGGAGGCTAGTTGACCGGCTGGTCCCGCGGACCGGGGTCTCGCCGGGCGCCGGAAGGCTTAGAAGACGGCCGCGTGCGCTTCGTCGGACGCGAGGAGGGCGACGAACAGGAGCCCCAAGAGGAAGGACGCACCCGAAAGGAGCGCCACGCGGAGTGGCTCGCTGCCGTCGATACGCTCGATGGTCTCGTTCACGAGCTTGCTCATCGCCTCACGCGATCAAGCACGCCACGTGCCGTCCGTTACAGCGAGCTGGCGCGACAGCGCACAGGCCAGATGAGGGCGAGGCGGCGGCCGGGGGCCGACCGGCGCGTGGGGCTAGGCCGGCGTCGGTGCGGCGGCGGGCCCCTTCCCGCGCTCGCGCTTCTCGCCCGGCTTCGTCTCGCCGGCGGGGGCCCCGGGCGGCGTGGCGTCCGGGCCGGTCGCTGCGGCCACCGGCAGGCCCTCGCCGCCGTCGCCGAAGAGCGCGTTGAACTCGTCGGTCTCGAGGGTCTCCTGCTCGATGAGCTTGCTGACGATGAGGTCGAGCTTGTCCCGGTTCTGGGTGAGGACCTCGTACGCGCGCTGCCGGCCCTTCTCCACGATGTCGTGGACCTCGGAGTCGATGATCTTCGCGACGTCCTCGCCGTAGTTCCGCTCCTCCTGGATCTGGCGGCCGAGGAAGATGAGCTCATCGCTCTTGCCGTACTGGAGCGGCCCGAGCTTCTCGCTCATGCCGAACTTCGTGACCATCTGGCGCGCCATCTGGCTCGCCTTCTCGATGTCGTTGGACGCTCCGGTGGTGACGTCGCCGCCCAGGTGCAGCTGCTCGGCGACCCAGCCGCCCAGCGCCGCCGCGATGTCGTCCTCGAACTCGCGCCGCGTGCGGAAGTAGCGGTCCTCCTGCGGGAGGGACCAGGTGACGCCCATGGCCATGCCGCGGGCGACGATCGAGATCTTGTGGACCGGGTTGGTGTGCTTGAGCAGCTTGAAGCACAGGGCGTGGCCGGCCTCGTGGTAGGCCACGATCCACTTCTCCTTCTCGGTGATGACGCGCGAGCGGCGCTCGGGACCGAGCGCGACCTTCTCGAGCGCCTCTTCGAAGTCGATCTGCGCGATCGTCTTCTTGTTCCGGCGTGCGGCGAGGATCGCGGCCTCGTTCACCACGTTGGCGAGGTCGGCACCCGAGAAGCCGGGCGAGATCTGCGCGATGCGGAGCAGCTCGACGTTCTTGTCGAGCGGCTTGCCGCGGACGTGGACCTCGAGGATGGCCTTGCGGCCCTTGATGTCGGGGCGGTCGAGCACGACCTGGCGGTCGAAGCGGCCGGGTCGCAGGAGGGCCGGGTCGAGGACGTCCGGCCGGTTCGTCGACGCCAGCACGATGACGTTCGTCCCGGTGTCGAAGCCGTCCATCTCCACCAAGATCTGGTTCAGGGTCTGCTCCCGCTCGTCGTGGGACCCACCGAGGCCGGCGCCGCGCTGGCGGCCGACCGCGTCGATCTCGTCGATGAACACGATGCACGGAGCGTTGCGCTTGGCCTGGTCGAAGAGGTCGCGCACGCGCGAGGCGCCGACTCCGACGAACATCTCGACGAACTCGGAGCCCGAGATCGAGAAGAACGGCACGCCGGCCTCGCCGGCGACCGCGCGCGCGAGCATCGTCTTGCCGGTGCCGGGCGGCCCCACGAGGAGCACGCCGCGCGGGATGCGCGCGCCGAGGGTCGAGAACTTCTCGGGGTACTTGAGGAACTCCACCACCTCGGTGAGCTCCTGCTTCGCCTCGTCCACGCCCGCGACGTCGTCGAACGTCACGGTCGGCTTGTTGCCGATGAACATGCGGGCGCGGCTCTTCCCGAAGGAGAGCGCCTGGTTATTCGTGCCCTGCGCCTGTCTCATCATGTAGAAGAAGAAGCCGCCGATGAGCAGCACCGGGAGCAGGCTCAGCAGGATCGAGCCGATGACCGAGAAGGTGGCGCTCTGCTCCTCCGCCTTCAGGTCGACCTGGCGCGTCGGGTTGGCGTTGTTGTAGGCGGTCACCGCCGCGAGGAACGGGTCGTCCTTGTCGAGCAGGTTCACCTGCACCTTGGTGTTGGCCGGATCGGTGAGCTCGACCGTGGCCTTGTTGGCGATGATCGTGACCGACTTCACCTTGCCGGCCTGAACGTCCTGGATCGCCTTGGTGATCGTGACGGTCTGGATGGCGGGCGTTTGCTGGCGGTACGCGTACAGGAGCGCCAGACCCATGACGACGAGAAGCAGGGTGAGGATGCCGTTCTTGAAGATCCGATTGTCGAGGTTCAGCGTGGGCCTCTCTTCCCGCCTCGTGGGCGCGCTTCTCTGTTCGATGCTACCTGACGCTCAGGGTCGGTCCTCACCGAAAAGTCCTCACCCGCGGTAGGATCGTCCCCGACCCATTGGGCGCCGATCGCGACGGGTCCCGTGGAAGGCGCGGGCGAGAGGCCAGGGGCCCACAGCACGACGTCATCACACGTCACGAGCGGCCAGACGTCGCGGAGGCGCACCGGCACCTTCGCATCGACGAAGAGGTCCTGCAGCTTCCCGCCACCGCCGAGTCGATCGCCGGCGCGGCGCGCGCGGACGACGATGCGCGAGGCGGTCGCGCCGTCCAGGCCACCGGTGTAGGTCGCGCCCTCGGTATCCATGCCGAGCGTGATCCGCCAACCGTGCCACCTCAGGGATGACCGCACCGCGAGGGGCACCGGCGGTTGGGGTGCCACGCTCGTGGACGGTCCGGCGAGCCGGAGCTCGCCGTATTCCCGTCGCGCGACGCCGCCCGGAAGATCGATGCGGCGCGAACCGTCGGTCGAGCTCGCGAGCGCGGCGAGCGCGGCGCGCTGGCGCGCGACGAGCGTCTTCCCCGTCACCTGGCGCCAGGCGTCGGCGAGCACGCGCTCGCGGAGCGCTTCGTCGCCCGGCAGGCCGCGCACGTCGATGACGCCCGTCGACGCGTCGGGAAGGGATCCCGCGTCCGCGGCCGCGCGCGCCAAGCGGTCGTCGACCTCGGCGGCGGCCTCGGCGAAACGCGCGATCGCGGCGCGCACCTGCGGATTGATCTTCGCGAGCTCCGGCAGCACGCGCGCGCGGACGCGGTTCCGGGAGAATCGCAGCGAGCGGTTCGTCGGATCCTCGCGCGGGCGGATCTTCGCCGCGCGGCAGAGCGCGAGCGTCTCGGCCCGCGTGATCGCGAGCAGCGGACGCACGATGCCGTCGCGCAGCGGGCGCATGCCCGCGACGCCGGCGAGCCCGGATCCACGCGTGAGATGGAGGAGGACGGTCTCGGCCTGGTCGTCCATGGTGTGTCCGGTCGCGACCGCCGTCGCCCCGAGGTCGCCCGCGACGCGGCGCAGGAACGCGTAGCGCGCCTCGCGCGCCTCGTCCTCGCCCTTCGGTGCCCGCTCCGCGCGTCCGACGCGGATCGGCGCGCCGATGCGCGCCGCGAGATCCGCCACGAACGCGGCGTCCGCGGCCGCCGCGCGTGGCCGCGCGCGGTGGTCGAAATGAGCGACGTGCAGGACGAGGCCGAATTCGTCGGCGAGCTCGGAGAGCACGAGCGCGAGCGCCGTCGAATCCGCGCCGCCGGAGACCGCGACGACGAGCGGGCCCGGCCGCAGGATGCCGTGACGGCGCGCGAAGCCGCGGACCCTCGAGACGATGGTGCGTGGCGTGGGAGTTGCCAACGGTGGCTGGGGTGGGATTCGAACCCACGACCGGGCGGTTATGAGTCGCCTGCTCTAGGCCAGCTGAGCTACCCAGCCATGCGCATCAGATTGTAGGTTCGGACGGCCCTTCCGATGCGAGACGCGCGCGGAACTCTTGCTCGGTCATGCGGTGCTTCCGTGCGTTGCATGGGCCGGCAGGCCGGCAGGATGTTGTCGATCCAGTTCGAGCCTCCGCGCGCCAGCGGAATCCGGTGGTCGGCCTCAAGCGGACCCGCGGCACCGCAGTACGCGCAGGCGCCGCCGTGCTGCTCGACCAGAGCAAGCCATTCTCGCGGTGTGAACGCGCCGTCAGCCGCCAACTTCCGCGCGCGGTAATTCGCAGAGCGCGCGCGCCCGACCTCCGGATTCGCCGAGTGGTACTCGGCGCTCTGTGCTAACCGTTCATCCCGGTGACGCGCGTAATAGGCGCGATTGTCGGTGGCATGCTCGACCGGGTGGGCCGCGCGCCATCGGCGCATCGCCTCCCGCGCTCGATCAGCGTTGCGCTTCATCCAATCGCGACCGTACTGTCGGCGTCGCGCGGGGTCTCGGTACGGCACGCACGCTCTCATACCGAACACGCGGCCGCGTAGCAATAGGACCAACGAAAAAAGCCCGGGCACGTTGCCCGGGCCGACTGTTGCGGGGGGACGATTCGAACGTCCGTCCTTCGGGTTATGAGCCCGACGAGCTACCGCTGCTCCACCCCGCGACGTGAGTTTAGTCTACCGCATCTTACATCGCACTCCGCTCATCTCGTCCCCACGAACAGCGCGATCCATCTCATGACACGCGGCGCTCGCCCGCTCGGCGCCGTCGTCTGCGCGCGGGCGTTCGCGTCGCGCTGCACCGCGATGAGCGCCTCCCACGGCCACACGAACCCGAGGTCCCTCGCCTTGTCGATGACGTAATCGGTCGTCCGCTTCTGCGCCGCGGACCGCTCGAGCGACGCCTGCTTCCCCTGCTCGGAGGCGATCTGCGCGTTCAGCTCGCGGATCTCGCGCGCGAGCGCGTTCTCCTGGATGGTCACACCCGCGAACGCGGACGCGAGCACCAGTCCGATGGCGAGCGCGCCCACGGCGAGCACCGGCCGCAGCGATCGCGACGCCCGGCGCCGCCGCGTGTGATGGCTCAGCGGTCGCCCCTCATCCCGCGCATCATCCCGCGGCCGCGGCCTCGAACGGAAGGGCCGACACGCTCATTCCCGCGGCGAGCGCCGCCCCGCGCCCGATGAGGCCGAGCAGATGCTCGGCCGCGAGCGTGTCCGTGACCTCGGAGCTGAACGCCGCGGCCACCACGACGCGCGACGGACCGCGGAACACGGCGACGTCGTTGCGCGAGGCGTCGAGCGTCCCGCTCTTGCTCGCGACCGCGGTGCCCTGCGGAAGGTAGCGGCGCAGCTTTCGGTCGTCGTCGCAGCGCTCCATGAGCGCCAGGACCGCGTCCGACGTGGCACGATCGACGAGCCGGCCCGCGACGAGCCGCTCGAGGAGGGCCACGAGCTCGCCCGCCGTCGCCACGTTCTCGAGCCCCTCCTTCGCCGCGTCGAAGTCGAACATCGCGCGCCGGAGCGCGGTGCTGCGACAGCCCCACTCGGCGAGGCGCTCGGCGACGCGCGCGACGCCCACGCGCTCGATGAGGCGGTTCGTCGCGGTGTTGTCCGACAGGCCGATGGAAAGCGCCGCGAGGTCGCGCAGCGTGAGCGTGTCGACGTCGCGCAGGTCCCACAGGATGCCCGAGCCCTCGACGCGCGCGCCAGTCGCGACGCGTTCGCGCAGATCGATCCGGCCGGCCGCGGCGTCGGCATGGAGGGCCATCACCAGCGGCACCTTGATGACCGACGCCGCCGGGAAGGCGGCATCGGGGTCGTGCCAGAGCAGCGTCTCGCCGTCGAGCGAGCGGACGAGCGCGCCGACGCGGAACCGCGCGCGCGCGATCGCGACGCGCACGGGACCGAAATGATCCTGCACAGGCCGAGGCTAGCGCCTAGGCTTCGCGTCGTGATCGCCATGCGCGCGCGCGTCCGCGCGGTGGTCTTCGTCGTCGCGACGATCGCCGCCAGCGGGTGTCTGCCCTTCACGACGACGCCCTCCCCCACGCCGTCCGCCTCGCCCACACCGGCACGACCGCGGTTCGAGCTCTCGACCTATCAATACGCTCTCCAGACGAAGGGCAAGATCCGCGTCGCCGTACGCGACAACGCTCCGCCGATGAGCGCGCGGTCCGCGGCCACACCCGAGGGCTTCGAGCCGGATGTCGCGCGCGAGATCGCCCGCGCGATCTGGGGAGCGAGCGAGGACCCCGAGTCGCACATCGAGTGGGTCTCGGTCGACGATTCCACCCGCGTGTCGGCCCTCACGAGCGATCGGGCCGACATCACGCTCGCCGGGCTGCTCATCACCGACGACGTGAAGAAGGTCATCGACCTCTCGGACACCTATCTCCATACCGGGCCGCGCCTGCTGGTGAAGAAGACGAATGACCAGATCAAGGAGATCGCCGACGTCGCGACCGGCGAGCAGACCGTCTGCGCCGTCAAGGCGTCGCGCCCCGAGCAGGAGCTCAAGAAGATCACCAACGGCGGGGCGAAGGTGCTCGAGCTCGAGAACCTGGGCTTCTGCATGCAGGCGCTCGCCACCGGAGCGGCGGACGCGATCGCCGCGGACGAGACCACGCTCCTCGGGCTCGTGTGGAGGCAGCCCAATGACCTGAAGCTGGTCGGCACGCTCTTCGCCGACGACCGTCTCGGCATCGGCGTCAAGAAGAGCGCGAGCGGCGACCGCACGGGCTTCCTCGAGTTCGTGAACAGCGCCCTCCTGAAGGTCGTCGCCGACCGCACCTGGGCGAAGATCTACGAGAAGGACATCGCGCCGCTGTCCGGCGAGAAGAAACAGCTGCCCACGGATTAGCCCGTCGCGTCCGACATCCGCGCCGCGACGCGAGCGCGGTCCGCCAGGCCATCGGTCCCGACCGCCTCGACCGCGAAGGAGGCTGTCGCGTGCGCGAACCGCACCGCGTCGAGCAGCGGCCGCCCCTCCGCGAGCGCGATCGCGAGTCCGGCCGCGAACGCGTCTCCCGCGCCGGTCGCGTCGACGACGCGCTCGGCCTGGAACGCCGGCACCGTCCACTCCTCGCCGTCCGCGAGCACGAGCGCGCCGCGCTCCGCGAGGGTCACGATCACCGGCGTGTGCCCTGCCCAGCGGCGCGGCTCGGCGAGCTCGCCGGCGATGTCCTCCTCGCTCAGGACGATGGCCGACGCGCTCGCGGTCACCTCCGCGACGTCGTCCCAGCGCCGCGGATGGATCGCGCCGCCGGCGTCCCACTCGCGCAGATAGCCCTGCGCGGTGACGACGGTCGCGGCGCGCCCGAACCCGCCGAGCAACGAGCGGTCGATCTCGTGCGCGACGGATCCGAGGACGACCGCGTCGGAGCCGCGCAGCGCCTCGGGGACGTCCGCGAGCCGGACGGCGCGCGCGCGCTGTCGAAGCCGCAGGATCCGGCGGCCATCCTCGTAGCGAAACGCGAACGTCGTCGTCACCTCCGACGGCAGCGCGTGCAGCTCGATGCCGAGCGACGCGCAGCGCTCCGCGAGCGTCGCGCGCTCGTTCGGACCGACGCGCGTGACGAGCGCGGCACGCGCGCCCAGCCGCGCGGCGGTCGCCGCGGTGTAGGTGGCCGTCCCACCGAGACGCCACCCCGTCTCGTCGGGGAACTCGTCGCGGGTGACGTGTCCGATCGCGAGGAAGCGCGGCGTCATCAGACGTTGAAGAGCACGTGCAGGCAGTCGCCGTCCTGGACCGGGTAGGTCTTGCCCTCGGTCCGCATGATCCCGAGCTTCTTCGCGTTCGCCTCGGAGCCGGCCCTCAGGAGCTCGTCCCAGCGGATGACCTCCGCCCGGATGAATCCGCGCTCGAGATCGGAGTGGATCGCGCCGGCGGCCTGCTGCGCGGGCGTGTTCGCCGGGATCGTCCACGCGCGCACCTCGTCCTCACCGGTCGTGAAGAACGAGATGAGGCCGAGCAGCTCGTACGTCGCGCGCACCACCCGACGAAGGGCCGGCTCGGGGACCCCGAGCTCGGCGCGGAACGCGGCGGCCTCGTCCGCGGGGAGCTCGGCGATCTCGGCTTCGAGCTTCGCGCACACCGGCACGACGGCCATCCCCTTGTGCTTCGCGGCGGCCGCGCGCAGCGGGGCGAGCACGGCCTCCGAATCGGCGACGTCCGACTCATCGATGTTCGCGACCACGAGCTGTGGCTGCAGCGTGAGGAAGCGATAGCCGCGCACGGCCCTGCGCTCCTCCTCGTCGAGCGCGATGTCGCGCAGCGGGGTCTCGGCATCGAGCGCGGCCATCGCCTTCCGCAGCACGATCTTCTCGCGCTCCCGCGCCTCCTTCTCCGGGCCCTTCGCCGAGCGCAGCTCCGGCTCGATGCGCTCGAGGCGCCGCTCGACGACGGCGTGGTCCGCGAAGAGCAGCTCGAGCTCGACGCTCGCGAGATCGCGGACCGGATCGATCGTCGTGTCGACGTGGGGCACCGACGGATCGCGGAACGCGCGGACGACGTGGACGATGGCGTCCGAGCTGCGCAGGTCGCCGAGCTTCTGCGTGCTGAGCGCCGGGGGGAGGGGCCCCCCTTTCGCGAGCGCACCCTTTTCCGCGGAGTGCGCGAGGCCGAGGTCGCGGTAGGTGACCTCGGCGTAGGTCGTCTTCCTCGGCTTGAAGAGCGCGGCGAGCTTGTCGACGCGCTCATCCGGCACCTTCGCGACGCCGACGTTCGTCTCCGCCTCCGCTCCGGCGAACGCGCCCGTCGAGGCGTGACCGCCGGTGAGGAGGTTGAAGAGCGTGGTCTTTCCGACGTAGGGCAATCCCGTGATCGTCGAAACGAGGTTCAACCGAGCGTCGCCTCCCGCACGTCGACGTCCTCGCCGAAGATCGCGCGCGCGACGCCGCGGAATCGATCCGCCGGGCCCGTCGCGTACACCTCGTGCGCGGGCACCACGCTCGCTTCGCCCGCTGAACGGGGGCCCCTGCCCCCGGACCCGGCGAGCAGGCGATGCGACGCGAGCACCTCGCGGACGGCGAGTGCGGTGGTCGTCGCCGAATCGACGACGCGGACACCCGGGCCGGCGACCTTCGTGAACTCCTCGCGCAGCAGCGGGTAGTGCGTGCACCCGAGCAGGAGCGTGTCGACGACGGGCGTGACCACCCCACCCTCCGTGAGCAGCGGCTCGACGTACTCGCGCACCGCGGCGAGCGCCTCGGGCGTGCCGGCCTTGCCGTCCTCCACGATCGGGACGAGCTTCGGGCAGGCCTGCTGGACGACGTCCGCGAGCGGGTCGAGGTCGCGCACCGCGCGCACGTACGCGCCCGACCGGACCGTGCCGGTCGTCGCGAGCACGCCGATCGCGCGCCGCGAGGAGGCCGCGACCGCCGCCGCCGCGCCGGGCCGCACGACGCCGATGAGCGGGACGCGGACCTCGTCGCGCACGGTCTCGAGCGCGACGCTCGTCGCGGTGTTGCACGCGATCACGATGAGCTTGCAGTCACGCGCGCCGAACCAGCGCATCGCCTGGCGCGTGAACTCGAGCACCTCCGCGCCGGGACGCGGGCCGTACGGCATGCGCGCCTCGTCGCCGAGGTACACGGTCGCCTCCGAGGGCAGCTGCCTACGGAGCTCCTTCAACACGGTGAGTCCGCCGACGCCCGAGTCGAAGAGGCCGATGGGACGCGCGCCGCGCTCAGGCATGCGCGGCGCTACTTGCGTTGCTGCGAGACGAGGGCGTTCGCGAGGTTCTCGACCGCCTTGCTCACCGGCGCGGTCGGGCTCGACAGCACGAAGGGCTGCTGCTTGTTGAGCGACTCGCTCACCGTCTTCCAATCCGTGGGGACCTCGGCGATGACGGGGAGATTGAGGGCGTGCTCGAGCCCACCCTTCGACATGCCGGCCATCGTGTCCGACTGGTTCACCACCAGCAGGATCGGCTTCTGCCCCTTGTACCCCAGCGCCTCGAACGTGTCGATCGCGGAGCGCGCGTTCGCGACCGTCGCGCCCATGTACGTGACGACGATGAGGATCAGCGTCGCCGCGTCGAGGATCGCGAGCGTGTCCTCGGAGAGGCGGCTCGGCGCGTCGACGACGACGTAGTCGTGGCTCTCGGCGAGAAGGCCCATCGCGGCGGCGATGTCGGCCGCCTGCACGAGGTCGGCCTCCTCCGGTCGCGCCGGCGCGAGCAGGATGTGCACGCCGCCGGGGGCTTCCCACAGCACCTCGTTGATGCTCGTCTTCATCGCGCCGGCCGCCGGCAGATCGACGAAGGAGCGCGTCGTCGGCGGGACCTGCAGCACGTGCCGCACCGCGCCGAACTGCATCACGCCGTCGAGGAGCGCGACCGCCTTGCCCTGGCGTCGCAGCACGCATGCGAGATTGAGGGCGAGCGTCGTCTTGCCGGTGCCGCCCTTCGGCGAATAGACCGCCACGACGGTCCCCTGCCGCGCCTTCGCGGCCTTGCCGATGTTGAGGGCGGTGCCGAGCTCGTTCGCGCCACCGGGCAGCACGAACACGGCATCGATGCCGAGCTCCGTCTTGGGCTCCACGGGTCGCTGCGGCACGGTGACCATGACGATGCGCGTGCCCGGCGATGCCTCGCGGATGCGCTTCGCGATGTCGAAGCCCGTGACCTTGCCCTGCAGGAGCGCGTCGATCATCACGATGTCCGGCTTCTCTGTCGTCGCCTGCGCGATGGCGGCGTCGGCTTGCGTCTGCACGCCGGCGAGCTCGACCTCGTGCTCGCGCGCGAGCATCTGCTGGAGGTGCTGCGCGACCTGCGGGAGGTCTTCGACGAGAAGGACGCGTTTCATCGCGGGCGAGTTTAGGTCACTTCGCCGTGCGGAGCCGAAGCATCGCCGCACCCGCGACGAAGAGGGCGACGGCGATGAACGAAAGTCCCACGCGCAGGCTGATCCCTTCCCAGTACCAGTCCGGATAGAGACGAAGGAGGTTGCTCGTCGCCGGATCGAACAGGAAGTTGCCCTGCGGGAAGAAGACGTAATGGAACGCGAGGAACAGCGGTTCGAACGCGACGACCGCGACGGCCCCGATGATCGCGACGACAGCGGCCGACACGAGCGCCCCGTCGCGCACCAGGCGCCACATCGGACGCGATCCGCGCTCGCGCGCGCGCCGCAGGCGCACGATGATGACGACGAGCGACAGCGGCACGAAGAGCTTCGCGACCTCGAAGACCCGGCGGACGTCGGCCATGTGCGCGTATTCGTCCTCCGTGAAGAGCGGCGGGTCGAACTCGGGCGGATCCGATGTGCCGCCGGTCACGTACCGCGACCACTCCGCGTGCCGCGCGGCGGCGCCTTGGAGATCAGTGTCGAGCATCCCGCCGCCCGGGCCCTTCACGAGGAACACATAACGCGTCACGCCGTTGTCGCGCGCGAGGCCGGTGTAGGGCGCCGGCCCGGACCACAGGAGCGCGAGCGTGACGAGGCCCGCGATGACGAAGGCGAGCACGTAGAGCACGAGCTCGAGCGCGCCCCGCGCGCGTCCCGGCGTCGCGACCGCGTCCGTCACGCCGGGATCACACCGAGACCGGGACGATCGGTGAAGACGAAGCGTCCGGCGACGACGGGCACCGCGCGGAACGGGTCGTCGACGATGAGCAGGTTGCCGTCGAGGTCCGCCCACTCCACCGCGGGCGCGAGGTGCGCGGCCGCGGCGATGGCCACGCTGGTCTCGGCGGCGCGGCAGCCGAGCATGACGCGCAGGCCGAGCTCGTGCGCGCGCGCGATCATCGCTCGCGCCTCCGCCACGCCGCCGCTCTTCTGCAGCTTCACGTTGATGCCGTCGCAGGCGGAGGCCAGACGCTCGACGTCGTGGACCCGGACCGCCGCCTCGTCCGCGACGATCGGCAGGTCGCTCCGCTCGCGAACGCGCCGCAGCCCGTCGATGTCCTGCGGCGGCGTCGGCTGCTCCACGAACTCGATGCCGTAGCGGGCGATGCGCGCGATGCGCGCGGGCGCCTCCTCGGGCGTCCACGCCGCGTTCGGATCGACGCGGATCGTCCCGGAGAACCGCTCGCGGACGCCGGACAGCACGGCCTCGTCGTCACCGTGCCCGAGCTTCACCTTGAGCACGGTGAACCCCTTCGCGGCCGCGGCCGCCGCGCGCTCGGCCATCGCGCCCGGGTCGGCGATGCCGATCGTGAACGAGGTCGGGGGCGCCTCGGCGGGAGCGAGCCCGAGGAACGTGCGCAGCGGGACGCCCGCGGCCTGCGCCGCGCGATCGTGGCCGAGCACGTCGAGCGCGCACGCGGCGGCGGCGCCGTGCGGGAAGCGCGCGTCGAGCCGCGTCTTCAGCGTCTCGAGGTCAGCGGGATCGTCGGGGAGGAGATCGAGCGCCGAGCGCACGTCCGCCTCGATGCTCTCGCTCGTCTCGCCGAAGAACGGATCCGGCGACCCCTCGCCGCGCGACACGCGGCCGCCCTCGTCGAGCTCGACGATGACGACGCGCTTCTCCGTGCGCACCGCGCGCGAGATCTGGAACGGGACCTCCAGATGCACGTCGAGCGTGTAGACGCGCGTCTTCATCGCGCGGCCGACCGAGGATCGCCGGCCGCGGTCCCGAGGGCCCGCGCGAGCAGATCGGCGCCGGCGGCGCCGTCGCGGACGGGGTCGGCGGTGGGAAGCGTCGTCTCGCTGCCCGCCTCCGCGATCGCGGCCCGCGCGACGTCGCCCGTGAGACCGGCGGTGTTCAGAGCGACCGCGACCACACGCGCGCGGGCGTGCCCGGGTTCGCGGCGCCATGAGGCGGCGTCCTCGTAGATCCGGATGCAGTCGCTCAGCGAACGCAGCGGCAGGCGCTCCATCTCGTAGCCCTTCATCACCGGCCGTGCGGCGTCGTGGCAGAGGACCATGAGCTCCGGTCCGCTCCCGTGCAGGAGCCCCAGCGTCACGCCCGAGAAGCCCGGATGCGTGAGCGACCCCTGGCCCTCGACGATCACCCAGTCCGCGTCCTCGGCCGCCTCGCAGACCATCCGCTCCGCGGCGCCGGCGATGAAGTCCGCGACGACGGCGTCGACGGCGATCCCCTTCCCCGCGATGGCGATCCCGGTCTGTCCGGTCGCGACGAAGGCGGCGCGCTCGCCCGCACGCTCCAGCGCACGGACCAGCTCGAGGGCGACGGTCATCTTCCCGACCGCGGCGTCGGTGCCGACCGTGAGCACGACGTGCGCGCCGTCGCGCGGCCGGCGATGGCCGCCGATCGGCAGATCCGCGGGCGGCTCGCGCAGCTCGCGCACCGCGGCGTTCCCGCGCCTCGCCGCCGCCGCGAGCTTCGCGTCCGAGAGGACGCGCTCGTGCAGCCCGTTCCAGACGGTGACGCCCCGCTCGAGGGCACGCGCGAGCTGCGGACGATACGCGTCGGGGATGCGTCCGCCTGCCGCGGCCGTGCCGATGAGGACCACGTCCGCGCCGCGCGCGATCGCGTCGTCGACGGTCCGCACGACCGGGACACCCGTGCCGACGCCGACGTGCTCCGAGGCGTCCGTGCCCGCGCGTGTCGAGTCGATGACCGCGACGACCCGGTAGGGGGCGTAGCGGAGCACGCCGATGGCGGTCTTGGCCGTCGCGCGCGCGAACTGTCCCTCGGCGAGGATCGCGACCGTCGGCGGCTTCGTCTCGCTCACGTCCCGCCGAGGTCCTGCCCGAGGCGCAGGAACTTCCCGGCGCGCTCGTCCGTCGTCTCGCCCTGCTCGACCGCGAGCGCGCCGTTCACGACGACGTAGTCGACGCCCTCCGGATAGCGGTGCGGGTCGTCGAACGTCGCGGCGTCGCGCACGCGCGAGGGATCGATCACCACGAGGTCCGCCCACGCGCCGACACGCACCACGCCACGGTCGTGAAGACGCAGATGCGTCGCGGTCAGCGACGTCATCTTCCGCACGGCGTCCTCGAGCGTGAGGACACCCTCGTCACGCGCGTAGTGGCCGAGCACGCGCGGGAACGTCCCATACGACCGGGGGTGCGGTTTGCCGAACGACAGCGGCCCGTACGGCGCGTTCGCGCGCGAATCGCTGCCGATCGCGATCCACGGCTGCTTCATGACGAAGCGCACGTCGTCCTCGCTCATCGAGTGATGGATGATGTCGACGGCGCCCTCGTGCTCCACGAGCGTGTCGCAGGCCCACGCGAGCGGATCCTTCCCCGCCTCGCGCGCGAGGTCGGCGACGCTCCGCCCGCTGTATTCGGGGTGGTGCCGCGCCCGCGCGATGACGATGCGGTCCCATGCGCGCCCGGTCTCCGTCTCCTCGTCGCGTATCCGCGCGCGCACCGCGCCGTCGCGCAGCCGCTCGGTGAGCTTCGCGCTCCCGCCCTCGTGCACCCAGCTCGGAATGGTGACGGCGAGCCCGGTGGACGAGGCCGTGTACGGGTACTGATCGGCCTGCACGTCGACCCCGCTCTGGCGCGCCGCCGCGATGCGGGCCACGGAGTCCTTCACCCTGCCCCAGTTCCCCTGCCCGGACGCTTTGTGATGTGAGAGCTGCACGCGGACGCCCGACCGCCGACCCACCTCGAGGTTCTCCTCGACGGCCTCGAGCAGGCGCGAGCCCTCGTCGCGGATGTGGCTCGCGTACAGGCCGCCCTTCGAGCGCACGATCTCGCACAGCGACGCGAGCTCGTCGGCCGTCCCGTACGCGCTGGGCGGGTAGATCAGCCCCGAGGCGAGCCCGATCGCGCCCTCGTCCATCGCGCGCGCGAGCAGCCTGCGCATGGCGGCGAGCTCGTCGGCGGACGGCGGGCGCGCGTCCGCGCCCATGACGCACATGCGCAGGGTCCCGTGCCCGACGTACGAGCAGACGTTGATGGAGGCGCCGTTGCGTTCGACGGCATCCGCGTACTCGTAGAAGTGCGACCAGGTGCGCCGCACGCCGAGCCGCGCGTACTCGCGATCGGTCTCCTCCGCGGCGAGGCCGTGCACCGGGGCCGCCGAGCCTCCGCAGTTCCCGCACGCCACGAGCGTGACGCCCTGGTGGACGGCGCTCTCGAGCGCGCTGTTCACGAACATGGCTTCGTCGGAATGGGAGTGGATGTCGATGAACCCAGGGGTCACGACCTTCTCGCGCGCGTCGATCATCCGCATCGCGCGACGGCCGGTGAACGACCCGACGTCCGTGACGCGCCCGTTGGTCACGGCGATATCGGCCCGCACCGCCGCGGCGCCGGTGCCGTCGACGAGCATGCCGCCGCGGATGAGGAGGTCCGTCACCTGCGGCGGCGATCGCGCCCGGCGCCACGCTCGCGCCGGCGGAGGACGATGAGCAGCTTCGGCGACGTGCCGGTGACCGCCGACCCGTCGTAGTCGCCATGGAGCGTGTCGATCTCGAGCCCGGCCGCCGGCAAGAGCAGCTCCGCCTCGCGCCGGTACAGATAGTGGAGCGTCGCCTCGCGCGTGATCCGGCGCACCGTGCCGTCCTCGCGCTCCTCGTCGTACCACCACCGGAAGGTCGTCGCGTCGACGTCCGCGCGCGTGCTCGAGAACTTGGTGATCGGGCGCCCGGTCTCGGGATCGGCGCGTCGCCATTCCTCGCGCACCGCGCCGTCGAGACCGGCGACCTTGTTCGGGTCCGGCTGGAACACGTCGATCGCGAGGCGGCCGGCGGCGGCCAGATGCTCGCGGCAGCGCGCGAGCGCGGCCCAGCGCTCGTCGGGCGCCAGCATGAGGAAGGTATTGAACGGGATCGCGACGAGCGGGAAGGTGCGGTCGAGCGAGAACGTCCGCATATCCGCCTCGACGAGCGTGAGCTTCGCCTTCGCGGCCTTCGCGTTGCGCGCGGCGCGCTCGAGCATCGCGGGCGAGCGGTCGACGCCGACGACCTCGTGGCCGTCCTTCGCGAGCGGGATCGCGACGCGACCGGTGCCGACGCCGAGCTCGAGGATCGGGCCGCCCGTCATGTGCGCGAGGCCGCGGAACCAGTCGATCGCGGGCGACGGCGCGTGCGGCACGTCGAGGTCGTAGAGCATCGCGAGACGCGCCGCTTCCTCCGGCGTCGCGTGCTCCTGCCCGAACCAATCAACGACGGCGGCCGTCGAACGCCTCCCGTGCGCGGTCGAGGAGCGCGCCGTCCGTGAGCGCGTCGACCGCGGTCATCGCGAGCGCCTTCGCGGCGACCCGCATCGTGTCCAGGGCCGCCGGCGTGGCCGCGGCCGCGGCGAACTCGATGGAGTGCCCGGGGACCGGCCCGGCGGTGATGGAAAGGAAGGGATGGATCCCCGGCACGACGCTCGTCACGTTCCCCATGTCCGTCGATCCGTGGGTGTCGCCCTGACGGCGCCCCTGCATCTCGCGCCCGAGCGCGCGCGCGTTCGCGGCGAAGGCATCCGCGAGCGGGCGATTCGTGGTCACGAGCTCGCAGGTCTCGCTCCACTGGTAGCGAAGCTCGCAGCCGGTCTGCGTGGCCGCACCCTCGAAGCAGGCGATGACGCGACGCCGCAGCTCTTCGAGGTACGCGTTGTCGGGCGAGCGGACCATGAAACGCGCCGCGGCGTGGTCCGGGATGATGTTCGCCGCCTTACCGCCGTCGGTGATGATCCCGTGGAAGCGCGAATCGCTGCGCACCACGAGGCGTAGCGCGGAGAGCCCCGTCCACGCGAGCAGGAGCGCGTCGAGAGCGTTGCGCCCCTCGTGCGGCTCGGCCGCCGCGTGCGCCGCCTTCCCGATGAACTCCACGTCGAGGCTCGTCATCGCGAGCATGAGCGGGTCGAGCTCGTCGCGGTCGCCCGGGTGGTACATGAGCGCCGCGCTCACGTCCTTGAACAGGCCGTCGCGGATGAGGTAGCTCTTCCCGTTCCCCCGCTCCTCGGCCGGGCATCCCAGCACGCGCACGCGGCCACGGAGGTCCGCCGCCACGTCGCGCAGCGCGAGGAACGCGCCGACCGCCGCCGTGCCCATGAGATTGTGCCCGCACGCGTGGCCCACGCCCGGGAGCGCGTCGAACTCGCCCAGGATGGCGACCACCGGCCCGGACGATCCGCTCTCCGCGACGAACGCGGTCTCCAGCCCGCCGGCGCCGCGACGCACCGGCACGCCCTCGGCGGCCAGCGCGCCCGCGAGGAGAGCGGAGGCATAGCGCTCCTCGAAGGCGAGCTCCGGCGTCGCGTGGATCCGCGACGCGAGGTCGTCCAGCAGCTTCGCGCGCGCGTCGACGCGCTCGCAGACGCGCCGCTTGAGCGCCGCCACGTCCATCGGTGCGCCTAAACTTAACGCGGCGACGCGGGACGCGCCGACAGCACGACCTCCGCCACGGCGAACGCCCCGATCACGAACGCCGCGGTGATCACGGAGAGGCCGTCGACGACGCGCAGCCAGAGCAGGAGCGTCACGACGGCGGCGACCGCGATCCCCCGCCGCGCCGCGACGGCGTGCCGTTGCCCGCTCGCGCGCCGGCGCCCGGAGCGCGGTGCGCGCAGCTGGAGCAGCGTCGCCAGCGCGCCCGACGCGATCCCGAGCGCGACGATGACCACGCCGACGGCCCAGGCCTCCTCGGGATCGCGCGTGAGCAGCACGACGACCGCGACGGTCGCGCATGCCGCCGCGAGGGCACCGAGGCCGGGCATCAGCTAGCGCTCGTCGTTCGAAGGGCCCAGCGGCAGCACGCCCTGCTCGCCACCCGCGGCGAGCGGGACCTGAGCCAGCCCCTCGACGGCGCCCGACGCGCGCGCGAGGGCGCGCTCGGTCTCGTCGAACTTCTTCGTGGCGTTGTCGAGATGATGGCCGAGCTGGTCGTGCAGCGCGACGAACCGCTCGAACTCGCGACGCACCTGCGCGATGCCCTGCTGGATGTCGCGCGTGCGCTCCTGCATCGCGAGCCCGCGGATGCCGAGCGCGACCACCTGCAGGTACGCGAGCAGCGTGTTCGGCGACGCCGGGATCACGTGGCGATCCGCGCAGTAGCCGAGGAAGTCGGGCTCGTCGGGCGCGCTGTCGCCGAGCGTGAGCTCGTAGTAGATCGCCTCGGACGGCAGATACATGAACGCGAAGTCGATGGTCTGATCCCGCGGCGAGATGTAGCGCGCGACCGAATCGACGTGCTTGCGCACCTGCTGCAGGAACGCGCGCCGCCGCATCCGGCGTTCCGCGTCGTCCCGCGCGAGCGCGATCTGCGTGTACGACTCGTTCGGGAACTTCGCGTCGACCGGGACGACGCGACCGCCGTAGCGCACGATCGCGTCGACGCGCGAGCCGTCGCGGTACGTGTACTGGACCTCGTAGGCGCTCGCCGGCAGGCAATCCTGCAGAAGCCGCTCGAGCATCAGCTCGCCGAACCCACCACGCGGCTTCGGCGCGCGGAGCAGATCCTGGAGGGAGCCGATGTCCTTCGCGAGCTCGCCGATGCGGGCGCTCTGCTCGCCCAGCGCGCCGAGCTGCCGCGACAGATCCGAGAGCGCGCGCTGCGTGGACGTCGTCTGGGTCGCGAGCTGCTGCTCGGTCGCGCCGAGCGTTCGCTGGAGCTCGGCGCGCATCTCGGCGATGGCGGACGCGGTGCCGCTCCGCAGCTCGTCGACGCTGGCGCGGAGGAGCTCCATCACCGGCGCCGCGTCCGTCGCCGGCAGGGCCGCGTCCGGACGGCGCAGGGCCGCGACCGCCACCGCGGCCGCGCCGAGGATGAGCGCGGCGAGGATCAGCGCGATCGACGGATCCATCTTCTCCTCCTCTCCTCACTGAACATGCGTTCGATGCCACCCGAGTCTATGCGCGGCCCGTTCGGCTACACAACGCCGCGCGGCAGCGACGCGTCGCGGCCGCGGCGGCCGCTCCCCCTCCCGCCGGGTCGTTCGTGAAATCAATTATGGATGCAACCCGCCGTCCGAGCCCGGACGCCCATGGGGGGCGGCGCCGCCCTACGTCATCATCGGCGTCGCTCTCACGACGGCGTCGCTCCTCTCCTTCTGCTTGTCCGGCTGCCCGCCCCTCGTGCCGGTGCCCATGGCGCTTTCGATCAGCGCGATCTTCCTGAGCGTCGCCGTCGACCTCTCGACAGCACTCCTCGCCGTCTTCAAGATGCTCGGGCTGGTCGCGGCGACCGTCGCCTCGTGATCGTCATCGTCGCTGCCGCGCTGGTCGTCGGCTTCGCTCTACCGGTGCGGCACCGGCGGCGTGCTTCCGCGCCGCACTCGGTTCGGTCCCCGCGGGCTGCCTCGGGGCCCGCCGCGCGAAGAAGCCGGTGCCCGCCGTCGTCCTCACTCGGCCACGCCGCGCTCGGGTTCGTGGCCTCGCAGGTCGCCATGGTGCCGCAGGCGCGCTCATCGCGCTGGAGCTCCATTCTCGGCTCCGCGGTCTGGTCGCTCGCCCAGCCGATCGGCGTGGTGATCACCAGCATCCTCACCGTGCGCGCGCCACGCCTCCTGCCTGTATCTGCACAAATGCACCGGCGGGCCAAGGAGCCCAGCGCCCAGAGAGCTCGGCGTCATGGAAGCTCGAATTTGGCCGGCCGCGCCCGCGATGCGCGCGCCACGATGAGCCTCGCGGACGAGGCTGCGGTCACGGTCTACGCACGCTGTCGGGACTCCGCGCGCGCCGTTCTCGCAGTCGCGGACCGGCTGTTCTATAGATCGATCTGCATCCATAATTGGATGCGGTATCTGCACAGATACAGAAAGCCGGCTGCGAGAGTCCACTAGTCGCGAACGGTCAATGAGCTCGGACAGATCTGGTGATAGGGGCATTCGCGGCAGGTGCGAACCCCCTTCGCCGGCGCGGCGGTGAAGTCCCGCGCCCGGATGCGCGCGGCGGCGGCGACGATCCACGCGCGCACCGCGCTCACGCTGTCGTCGGTCGGCACGACCGCGCCCCGCTCCCCGGTCTCGAGGAAGTGAAGGACGACGCTCGCGGGACGCTGTCCATACATCCGCTCGTGGGCGAGCGCGTAGAGCCGGAGCTGGAAGCTCTCCTGCGCGGTGCGCTGCGGCTTGTCACTCCCCTCCTCGATCGCGGTGGACTTGTAGTCGATCACCGTCGCGCCTTCCGGCCCGCTGTCGACGCGATCCCATCGACCGACAACGCGGTCGCGTCCGAGCATGAACGAGAAGCGCTGCTCGACGAGCTCCGGCGCAGGCCGCGACCGCTCCTGCTCGTCGAAGCGACGCAGTGCCTCCAGGCCCGCCTGGAACCGCTCGGTCTCGTGCTCCGGGCTGATGAAGCCCTCCGCCAGCCAGGCGGCACGGAACGTCGCCTGAAGATCGCGCAGCGTCGGGCGCTCGCCGTCGCGCTTGCGGCGGAGGTACTCCCGCACCGCCTCGTGGAGCGCGAGGCCGTACGTCATCTGCGGCGTCGGCAGCACCGGGATCTGGAGCACGTGCTTGAAGCGGTAGAGGAGCGGGCAGCGCTTGTAGTCGTCGATGTCGGAGTAGGACACGGTCAGCACGTCGTCCGGTCCGAGGGCCGGGAGCGGCGCGTCGGCCTCGGGCGGCGCGACCTGGAAGCGCCGCAGCTCCTCGTACGCCGCGAGTCGCGCGGAGAGCCGCTCGGGCTGGCGGCCGAGGGCCTCCCCCACGAAGCGGCTCGGCCGGTGCGCACGGGTGCCGCCGTAGTCGACGGCGTTGGTGAAGAAGAAGGAGTCCTTCGCGCGCGTCATGGCCACGTAGGCGAGACGCCGCTCCTCCGCGATGTGCGTGTCGCGCGACGGAGGCGGCGACTTCGCGAGGGCCGCCGGGAGCGGCAGCTCGTCGCCGCGCGCCGACCCCGGGATCCGCTCGTCGGTCGCGTGGACCAGGAACACGACGCCGAACTCGAGCCCCTTCGCCTTGTGGATGGAGAGCACGTTCACGCGCTCCGCCGACGCCTCGAAGTCGGCGGCGACCGGGTCGTCGCCGGCCTCGCGGAGGAGCTCGAGGTGCGGGACGAAGAACGACGCCCGGTCCGTCCGCAGCGTCCGGGCCGCGGAGTGCACGAGCCGGAAGAACTTCGCGACGTTCTGCCCCTGCTCCTCCGCGAGCGCGGACTCCGGCTCGAGGTACTGCGCGAGGAGCTTCGAGCGCTCGAGGAACTCGTACAGGAGCTCGGCAGTCGTGAGCTCCGTCGCGCGGCCGGCGTAGTACGTGAGGTCCTCCACCAGCCGCTTCGCCGACGCCACGGCCTCGTCGCTGAACGCGCCGTCCGAGGCGGCGATCTCCTCGAACACGTCGCGGAGTGGCTTCTGGCGGCGGCCGCTCGCCTCGGTGGCCCGCGCGAGCTCGACCGGCGGGAACCCGTAGAGCGCGGACACCGCGAGGCTGTAGACGTGGCGGGAGTCCGAGGGCAGCGCGACGGCGGAGAGGAACGAGATGAGCAGCCGGATCTCCGGCCGCTCGTAGAGCTGGCCCCCACCCGAGAAGTGCGCGGGGATCTGGCGGCGGGCGAGCGCGTTGAGGAACAGCGTCGCGTCGGCGTTGTTGCGGACGAGGATCGCGAAGTCGCCGTAGCGCCGCTGCCGCACGAGGGCCTCGCGCGCGATGAGGTTCGCGACTTCCTCGGCCTCGTCGGCGCCGCTCACGTACTGGAGGTGGTCGACCTCGACGCCGTCGCCCGGCGGCCGGCCCCTGAGGTGCTTGTCGACCGCGAGGCGCGTCTCGAGCCGATCAGGATTGTGCTGGATGAGCCGGTAGGCGGCGTCGAGGATGCCCTGCGACGAGCGCCGGTTCCGCACCAGCGTGACGATCTTCGCATCCGGATAGGCCTCGCGGAAGGCGTCGAAGTTCCCGAGCGTCGCGCCCCGCCAGGCGAAGATGGATTGGTCGTCGTCGCCGACGGCGGTGATGTTCCGGTGCGGCGCGACGAGCTCGCGCAGCAGCGTGAACTGCGCGGCGTTGGTGTCCTGGAACTCGTCCACCAGCACGTAGCGGTACCGGCCCTGGAGGCGTCGCGCGGCGGCGGGGTGCTCGCGCAGCAGTCGCAGGCAGAGGGCGATCTGGTCGCCGAAGTCGATGACGCCCGCCTTCTCCTTCAGTCGCGTGTACGCCTCGTAGACCGCCGCGAGCTCCTCCTGCGCGTCCGCGTCGTCGGCGCGGACGTCCGCGTCGATCGCATCACCCGCCTCGGCTCGGAGCCGTGCGGCGTAGGCGCGGTACTGCTCGGGGGACACGTCCTCGTCGCGCGCGCGGCCGAAGAGATCGAGCAGCGCGCGGACGTAGCGAAGCGGGTCGCCGGCGGGCCTGTATCTGCGCAGAGGCAGGTCGTCGTACAGGTGGTCGCGCACGAAGATGACCTGCTCCGCTGCCGAGAGCACGCGCAGCTCGCCGCTGCGGCCGAGCTCGAGCGCGAACTCGCGGAACACCTCATCGCCAAAGCCGTGGAACGTCTTGATGGCGGCGTCGTTGAGCCCGAGCGGCGTGTTGAGGTCGACCCGCTCCTGCATCTGGGCCGCGGCCTTCTCGGTGAAGGTGACGGCGAGGATCTCGTGCGGCTTCGCCTGGGCGGTCGCGATGAGATGCACGATCCGCGCGGTGAGGACGTGGGTCTTCCCGGTGCCGGCGCCGGCGACCACCAGCAGCGGACCGGTCCCGTGCTCCACCGCGCGGCGCTGCTCGTCGGTGAGGGTCGCGAGGATGTCTGGGCGCGGGACCTCGCCGAGCGGGAACTCGAGCTGCTCGGTCACGGACCGGGCTGAGGAAGCGGTTCGACCATCCGTTCTATGTTCTCACGGAGCCGCGCCAAGGGCGGGCGCCGGTCCGGACGCGAGCGCGGAAGCGGTGATAGGAGGCGAGTCGATCGAGCCGCCCCGCGTGGAAAGGGCTCCGGCCGACTCGCCCCTCCGTCACTGCAGGCTTTCCGCCAGTGCGACGAGCGTCCGCACTGACGGACCCTGGGGCCCCCGGGGCGCGTAGGGCCGGTCGCGATCCGACCAGTCGACCCCGGCGATGTCGAGATGCGCCCACTCCGTCCCGTCCTCGACCGCCGCCTCGAGGAACGCCGCGGCCTTGATGGCGCCACCCTCGCGGCCGGCGCTGTTCCGGATGTCGGCGACCTCGCCCTTGATCTCGTCGCGGTACTCGGCGGTGAGCGGCATCGGCCAGACCCGGTCCCCCGCCTCGCCCGCGACGCGCTGGACCGTATCGACGAACGACCGCGGCGAGCCGAAGAGACCGATGAAGTACGGACCCACGGCGACGGCGATCGCGCCGGTGAGCGTGGCGACGTCGACGACGCGGCGCGCGCCCTCGCGCTGCGCGTAGGTGATGCCGTCGATGAGCACGAGCCGACCCTCGGCGTCGGTGTTGATCACCTCGACGGTCTTGCCGCTCATGCTCGTGAACACGTCGCCCGGCTTGGTCGCACCGCCGCCGGGAAGGTTCTCGGTGCACGGCGCGACCGCGAGCACGTTCACGGCGAGGCCGAGCTTCGCGACCGCGCCGATCGCGGCGATGACCGACGCCGCGCCGGTCATGTCGGCCTTCATGTGATGCATGTTGTCGGCGGGCTTGATCGAGATGCCGCCGGAGTCGAAGGTGATGCCCTTCCCCACGAACGCGACGTCGTAGCCCTTCGCGCCCTTCCGCCCGCGGTAGCGCATGACGATGAAGCGCGGCTCCTCGTGGCTGCCCTGCGCGACGGAGAGGTAGCTGCCCATGCCGAGCGCGCGGCACCTGTCACGATCGAGGATCTCGATGTCCAGGCCGTTGTCCTTCGCGAGCGCCTTCGCCTCGTTCGCCAGGAGCGTCGGCGTCATCTTGTTCGCTGGCTCGTTCGCGAGGCGTCGCTGCAGGTTCACCGCCTCTCCGACGGCCTGGCCGCGCGCGATGGCCTTCGTCTGCGGCTTCCCCGTCACGAGCAGAACGGAGTCGATCGGCGCCACGCGCCGCTCCTCCTCGTTCGTGCGATGGACCTCGGGACGCCACGTCGCGTAGATCGCGCCCTCGACCACGGCGCCCGCGGCGCGGTCCTCCGCGAGCCCGCCGGCCGGTAGGACGATCGCGACCTTCTTCGCGTTGGAGCGCCAGAGCGACTTCACGCCGGCGGCGGCGAAGTTGCGCGCGCGCTCGGTGTCGAGCTCGTCGGCGCGGCCGATGCCGACGACGACGATGCGCGGCTCGGCGTGATGCGTCGTGACGCCGTACAGGCGGCCGGCCCCGGTCTCGGCCTTGGCGATCCGGTCGACGACGGTGCGCACGCCGCGCGACAGACCCGCGGGCGCGGACCCGTCGCTCGCGAGCGGGACGATGACGGCATCGACCCGGCCCACGGCGGCGGGACGAACGGCACGGAACTTCATGGACCTTCCTCCTGACGACGTGTGAGCGCGTTGATCCGGGCGCGAGCGGCCTCGGGAGCGATCACGAGGATGCGGTCGTCCCCCTGCCGACGCGTCACGCCGTGATCGTCGAGGAATTGTAGGAGAGGCAGCACGTGCTTCCGGCTCGTGCCCATGAGGTCGCGCGCGCGGGACACCGTGATCGTGCGCGCGCCCTCGAGCTCGGAGACGACGGCTCCCGCGAACCGCGCGACGGCGTCCGGGAGGAACACCGCCTCGGTGCCGACGCGGATGAGCTCGCGACGCTCCGCGAGCGCCGCGATGACCTCGCGGTCCAGCCCGTACGCGTCCTCGAGCTCCGCCGGGGAGGGCGGATGCGACGGATCGCGCGCGAGCGCCTCGCGCGCGCGGGCCCACGCCGTCTCCTGGGACGCGTCCAGGCGTGGCACGTGCCCGGGGATGGCGAGCGACGCGCCACGGTCGACGATGCGGCCGTCCGCGGCGAGACGCGCGACGAGCGCGGCGAAGCGCTTCGGCGCGAGCCCCACCCCGGTGCGCGCTTCCTCGCGCGGAGCGCCGGCGCGCAGCGGCGAGCGGCGATGCGCCTGCTCGCAGATCCGCACGACGTGGGTCGCGAAGGCCTCGAAGGCCTCGCGCGAGACGAGAGCGTCCGCGAGCTGGACGATCGCGCCCGACGCGAGGCCGTCGCGGACCGCCGCATCGCGCTCGGCCGCGTCGAGCCCGCTGCGCTCGCCCGCCTCGGCCGCGGTGCGCGGAGCGTCGAGGGAGGCGACCAGACGCGCGAGCGGCGACGGCGCGGCACGCCGCTCGAGCGCGGCGACCGCATCGGCGCGCCGTCGGGCGCGCTCGGGCGCCGCGTCGGCGATGACCCCGCCGCCGAGCGTCTCCGAGGGCGAGGGCCGGCGGATCACCACGCGGTCCCCCACCGCGACGGCCAGCGGCGTCGCGCAGCGGAGCTGCGCCCAGCCGGAGCCGCCCGGCAGGATCGCGTCGCCCTCGAGCAGCGCCACGCGCGCCATGACCTCGGCGGTGCCGGCGTGGACCTTCACCTCCTCGTCGTGGACGAGCGCGTCGCTCGCCTCGGGAAGGATCCGAAGGCGCAGCGCGATGACGCCGGTCGGCGCGAGCGTGCCGGGCCGCGCGAGCACCATGCCGCGCTCCACCGCGTCCCTGTCCACCCCGGCGAGATTCGCGGCGACGCGGCTGCCGGGTATCGCGCGCTCGATCGCGCGGCGATGCGTCTGCAGCCCGCGGATGCGCGCCCGCGCGCCGCCGGGCACGAGCTCCACCTCGTCGCCGACCCGGAGCGCGCCGTCGATCAGCGTGCCCGTCACGACGGTGCCGAAGCCCGCCATCGTGAACGCGCGGTCGACGGGAAGTCGCGGGCGACCGGTCTCGCGGCGCGGCGGCGCGTCGCCAAGGACGCGCTCGAGCGTCGACGTGAGCTCGGCGAGACCCGTCCCTGCCGCGGCGGACACCTCGACCATCGGCGCGTCCGCGAGCGGCGTTCCCGCGAGCGCGGTCCGTACCTCGCCGCGGACGAGCTCCGCCCATTCGTCGTCGATGAGATCGCGCTTCGCCAGCGCGACGACGCCACGCTGGATGCCGAGGAGCGAGAGGATCGCGAGGTGTTCGCGCGTCTGCGGCCGCACGCCCTCATCGCACGCGATGACCAGCACGACCGCGTCGATGCTGCCGACGCCGGCGAGCATGTTGCGGATGAAGTCCTGATGGCCGGGGACGTCGACGAAGCCGACGTCCGTGCCGTTCGGCGTGGTCAGCCACGCGAATCCGAGATCGATGGTCATGCCGCGCTCGCGCTCTTCGCGCAGCCGATCGGGATCGATGCCCGTGAGCGCCCTGATGAGCGTCGACTTCCCGTGATCGACGTGGCCCGCCGTCCCGACGACGCGCACGGTCTGCGGCGCGGACGTCACGGTCCGGCGCCGCCTCCCTGGACGTACGCCGAACACGCCGCGAAGAGCTGCGGGACGACGACGAACGCGAGGAACAGCAGCCCCGCGATCCAGAGGCCGAGGAAGATGCCGGTCGCGCGCGGCGGAAGCGGCGACTCCTCCTTGCTCACCGACGAAGGGCGATGCACTCGATCTCGACGCGGCTCCCGCGCGGCAGCGACCCGACCGGGACGGTCGAGCGCGCCGGGCGGTGCGCGCCGAAGCGCTCCTCATACGCCTCGTTCATCGCGGCGAACTCCGCGAGGTCGCTCAGGAAGACGGTCGTCTTCGTCACGCGGTCCAGGCCCGAGCCGGCCGCTTCCAGGACGGCCGCGAGGTTGTCGAGCGCGCGGCGCGTCTGCTCGCGGATGTCGCCGCTCGCGATCTCACCCGTCTTCGGGTCGAGCGCGATCTGCCCCGCGCAGAAGACGAGGTCTCCAGCCACGATGGCCTGGCTGTACGGACCGATCGCCTTCGGCGCTCCCTCGGTGCTGATGGTACGAAGCTCCTGTCCCACGGTGGTCACTCCTTCATCGACGCGGTGTGACGAGCGCCGTCGCCACGGTGCTCACCAGAACAGCATCATCCTCCGGAAGGATCGAGCGCACATCGAGCGCGACACGCCCATCGACGATGCGCGAGACGACCGCGGGGCGGGCGGCGCGCAGCCGCGCGGAGATCGCCGCGGCCCCGCCGAGCGAGGCATCGAGCGCGACGGCGCGGGAGGGCTGCGTCTCCTCGGGAAGCGCGCCGCCGCCCACGGTGGACTCGGTCTCGATCACCGCGCAGCGGACGCCCGCGTGGCCGAGACCGGCGGCGATGTGGCGCGCGCGCTTGGCGAGGGCGCCGGTGCTGGCGCCGATCATGCGCCAGACCGGGATCTCATCCGCGGCGCGGCCGTCGCGATACAGCTCGAGCGTCGCGACGAGCGCGGCGAGCGTGAGCTTGTCGGGGCGCACCGCGCGCATGAGCGGATGCGCGCGCAGCGCGGCGATACGCAGAGCGCGCCCGACCGCGATGCCGGCCTGCGGTCCCCCGAGCAGCTTGTCCCCGCTGAACGTGACGACGTCCGCGCCGGCGGCGACGGCCTCGGTCACGGTCTCCTCGCGCGCGAGACCGTAGCGCGACGTGTCGAGGAAGGTCCCGCTACCGAGGTCGTGGATGAACGCGATGCCGCGCTCGCGCGCGAGCGCGGCAAGGGATCGCTCCTCGGGCCGCGCGACGAAGCCCGTGACCTTGAAGTTGCTCGCGTGCACGCGAAGGATCGCGCCGGTCCGCTCGCTCGTCGCGGCCGCGTAGTCCGTCACGTAGGTCCGATTCGTGGTACCGACCTCGACGAGCTTCGCGCCGGAGCGGCGCAGGACGTCGGGGATGCGGAAGCCACCGCCGATCTCGACGAGCTCGCCGCGCGCGACGATGACCTCCTTGCGCGCCGCGAGAGCGGCGAGCGCCAGCAACACGGCCGCGGCGTTGTTGTTCGCGACGACCGCGTCCTCCGCGCCGGCGAGCTCGCGCAGGAGCGCACTCGCGTGTCCGTGGCGCTCGCCGCGCTTCCCGGCGACCAGGTCGTACTCGACGCTCACCGCGCCCGCCGCGTCGACGACCGCCGCGAGCGCGGCGGGCGCGAGCGGCGCGCGGCCGAGGTTCGTCTGAAGGACGACGCCGGTCGCGTTCAGCACGCGCCGCAGCGAGCGCGCGTCGCGCGAGGCCAGCCGGTCGCGCGCCGCGCTCGCGACGTCGTCCGCGCTTTCGAACGACGACCGGCGCGCGCGCGCCTCGGCGAGGACCTCGCGCACCGCGGCGACGAACCGGCCGCGCGGGACGTCCAGCGCTCCCGCGGCCCGCAACACCGCGTCGACCGACGGGAGCCGGCGGCGCGCGTCCGGGGTCATCGCGCGAGGACCGTGAGCGCGCGCGGACGGATGCGGACACGCAGCGCGTCCGCGCGGGATGGCTCGCCGTCCGCCTGCATCGGCTGCGGCTCGTCGAATTCCACGTCGAGCGCGGAGCCGCGGAACGACAGCACGGTGCGTCCGTCGACATGCGTGCCGCGGTACAGCTTGCCGAGCGCGACCAGCGACGCCCAGCGACCGAGATCGCCCGCGACGACGAGGTCGAGCTGTCCGTCGTCGAGCTTCGCGCCCGGCGCGACGTGCATGCCGCTCCCGAAGTGCGTGCCGTTCGCGGCGACGACGATGAGATGCTTCCCCTCTCGCGGCGCGCCGTCGATGCGGATGCGCATCGTGCGTGGACGATACGTCGCGATCGAGACGAGCGCGCCGACGAAGTACCCGAGGGTGGGTCCCACGACGCGCGCGCTCGCGAGGACGCGCTCGGCGACATGGCCATCGATCCCGGCACCCGCGGCGTTGATGAAGACGCGGCCGTTCACGTCGCCGACGTCGATGCGTCGCGTGCGCGCCTCGGCGAGGAACGCCGGGATCATCGAGCGCTTGCGCGGATAGCCGAGCGCGCGGGAGAAGTCGTTGCCGGAGCCGATCGGGAACAGACCGAGCGCCGCGTCGGTGCCGACCAGACCGTTCGCGACCTCGTTCGCGGTCCCGTCGCCGCCGACGGCGATCACGCGCGCGTAGCCGTCGTCGGCCGCGGCGCTCGCGAGCCGCGCGGCCTCGCCGGGACCGGGCGTCATGACGACGTCCGCGCGCAGCCCTGCCGTCACGAGGTCGGCGGCGAGCCGCGCGGCGATCCGGCGCCCCGTTCCCTTCCCCGCGACGGGATTCACGATCGCGAGTGCGCGCTCGCGCGTCATGCGGTCGGCGCGAGCGCCTTCCTGATGGCGTCCTGTTCCTCGTCGGACAGCGGATAGCGCGAGCGTCCGGACTGGATCGGCTTCGCGAACACGCGCGTCTCGGTCCGGCCATGGAGGCTCGAGACGACGAGGCCGTTGCCGCCCGAGTCGAGCAGCGCGATCGCGAAGGATTGATCGCCACCCGTGTCGGCGAAGGGGTTGTAGCGCACGATGCCGACCTTCTGGATGGCGCGCTGCGTGATCGCCTCGAGCTCGTGATGGAGCTTGTTGAGCGCGTCGATGCGCTCCGCGAGCCTGTCGATCCGCTCGAGCTGGCGCGAGAGGACCTCGTCGAGGCTGACCTGCTCGCCACCCGGCAGCACGCGGCGGAGCCGGCGGCGCAGCCGTGCCTCCGAGCGCTGGAGGAGCCCGACCCACACGAGGAGGATCGCGACGGCAAGCGCGAGGCCGAGCACGAGCAGCGAGAGCGTCCGCGCGTCGAAGGTCACCGCGCGGACGATACCCGGAACGCTATGCTTGGGCCTCCGATGGCGAGGAGACACCGCACCCGAACACGCACGCGCCGCGGCATCGAGACCGCGAGGCGTGCGCCCGCCCCCGTCCGCCCGGAGCGCGACGAGGCGCCGCCGCCGCGCGCCGCCGCGCACCGTCCCCCGCGGGGCAGCCGCACAGGCTACTCGCGCGCCGCGGGAGCGCCGTCCGCCTCGCTCGAGCGGGCAGCGGCCATGGAGCGCGCCTACGTCCAGAAGGACTTCCGCCGTGTCGGCATCGTGGTGGCGATCGCGCTCCTCATCCTCGTGGTGAGCGGAATCGTGGAGAGCGCCGTCATCAAGTAGCGCCGCTAGACTTGTCGCTGCGGGCTCGTGGCTCAGTGGTTAGAGCACTCGGTTCACATCCGAGGGGTCGCAGGTTCGAATCCCGCCGAGCCCACGGTGCCGCACCCCCTTTGGGGGCGGCCTGGCGCCGGGCGCGTGTCTCGCTCGAAACACTCCCGCGAGCACCTGATGCCCGTCCGTCCTGACGTTCCCGAGCTCGCGGTCGTGACTCTCGCTCGACCCGCGCCCAGCGCTTTCCGGCCGTCTCGCCGGCCTCGGCTACCAGCTCCCGCCGCCGCCACCGCCGGCTCCCCCGCCTCCGCCGAAGCCGCTCGCGCCGCTGCCGCCGGGGGTCGAGGCGATCGCGGTCGAGACCTGCTCCGAGAGCGAGGAGAGATCCCGCGACAGATCCATCGCGGTGAAGGCCGCGAGGTTCCCGCTGTACCAGCTCGCGGCGACCTCCTTCAGGTCGATGCCCTCGAAGGCCTTCGCCCACTGGTCGACGCAGCGGAACACGATGGCGTACGGCAGGTACTCGGCGAAGATGTGTTCCCTCTCCGCGAAGCGCTGACGATCCTTCTCCGCGACCTGCATGTACGCGGCAGGCACTGTGCGGTCCCGCATTTCGCCGTCGAGCCCGCGAAGACGACGTAGCACGCCGTCTGCGACGGTGCCTCGGGCGCGCGCACCGTCGCCGAGGAGCGCAGGATCGGCACCGCCCAGTCGCCGCCGGTGACGTTCCAGAAGAGCTCGTCGCGATCGCTGAAGGCGTTGAGCACGCGCCGCGCGGCGTACGCGATGCGGTAGGCCTGCTTCCCGGTCACCGTCCGGTCCGCGTCGCCGATCTTGATCTCGACGAACGCGTCGCGCGTCGACGTCTCGTAGTGCCACGGCCGTCCGCGCGCATCGGTGACCGAAAGCACCTGCAGCTCGTACACACGGATCTTCCGCTTCTCGCTCGGCCAGTCGTACTTGACCGGTACGTCGCGGAAGATGCCGTGCTTCTCGAGCGCGCCGAAGTCCACGTCGAGGGCCTCGTTCACGAGGATGCGGCCATCGCTCTGGATCTCGATCTGCGCGTCGAAGCTCGCGATGGTCCAGCCGCCGTCGCCCGCGGCCCGCGCCGAGGTCGTCGCCGCGACCGGCAGCGAGACGCAGAGGACGAGGAGCGCGACGCCCTGGACCCGCGCCCGGCGGCGCGTCACCGGTTCCCGAGGGCGAGGCTCGGCGCCGTGGTGAGCTTCAGCACGTCGAGGTCCGTGCGCCGCAGCCGCTCGGCGAGCACGACGGCGATGTTCCGTACGAGGCGGTAGCCGAGCGCGGCGTCCCGCGGAACGAGCCTGTCGAAGTCCTGCCGGCGCAGCTCGAGGAGCTCGCGGTCGCCGCCCGTCGTGATCGTCGCCGAGCGTTCGAGGTCCGAGAGAAGGCCCGTCTCGCCGGAGAACTGCGGCACCGCGAGAGGCACGAGCACCTTCTGGCGCGCCGCGTCCGCGGGAGCCTGCGCGGCGAGGCCGAGCCGCTTCGTGGTGCCGACCGACCCGGCCGTCAGCACGTACAGCGAGCTCGAGCGCTCGCCCTCTCCGACGATCGCGACGCCGCCCGAGACGCGGCGGCGGACGAGGACGGCGGAGACGGCGTCGAGCTGCGCGTCGCTGCGGCCCTGGAGGATCGGGAGCCGCCGCAGGACATCGGGCGTCACGAGGCGCTCCGCGGGATGCCGACGATCGCGTCCTTCGGACCCACCTCGTCGCTGTCCGGCGGGTTCACGATCGCCTTCGTACCGCCGGCCTCGTAGCGCAGGAGCTCGCGACCGGCCTCGCTGAGCTGCTCCCTGATGAAGCGATCGACCATCGAGCTGTCGTCCGACAGCAGCTCTTCCAGCGTGAGCCGGCGGTCCTCGTGGACGACGGCGGTCGCCTGGAAGCCGTCCCTGGCGCGCGAAGCGCGCCGCCGACCTCGCCGGAGGTCTTGCCCACGAGGTCGGACGGCACCGTCACGCGGCGGAGCTCCGTTCCGGAGAGCGACAGCAGCGGCCGCGCGACCCGCGAGATCCCCGGCGCGACGGCCGCGGACGAGAGCGGGAAGCCGTTGCACTCGCCGCTGATGATGATGTCGCCCGCGCCCGCGCGGCGGAGATGCGGCTCGCTCTTGTCGTCGAGCGCCTCGACGGTGACGTGCAGCTCCGGCTTAACGCTCTTCAGCGTGAGCGTGACGAGGATGCCGCGCTCGCCCGACGCGTTCGCCGCCGCGCGCGAGGTGCCGGCCACCACGATCGCGGCGCGCGCTTCGCGCACGTTGGCGCGGGCGAGCACGACCTCCGAGGCTGCGTCGCCGCGGACGAAGCGCGCCGCGCGGCCCCCCAGCCGCACACGAGCAGGTGGTCCTTCAGCTTCAGCGTCTCCAACCCTCGCTGCTTCTTGATGCGCTGCGCGACGAGGACGGATGCCACGGTCGCGGTGACCACGGACAGCACGGCGAGCCCGCCGAACATGAGCATCGCCTCGACGACGCGCCCGGCCGGCGTCGCCGGAACGACGTCGCCGTATCCGGGTCGACGTCATGGCGACGACGGCACGCCAGAGCGCGTCGCCGATGCCGTGGATCCGGCCGCTCTGGCCGCCCTCGATGGCGGTCTCCAATGCCGCGCCGGCGAGCAGGATCCCGAACGCGATGAGCGCGATCCGCGGGAGGTCTCCCGACGCAGACGCGTCCACGCATCGGCGACCACGCGCGAAGTATGGCCGAAGGAGCGAGCGCTCGGCGTCCCTCGGCGAGCGCCGGCCGCGCTCCTAGCGGATGACCACAGAGCTCGCGCCGGCCGTGAGCCGCACGGTCACGCGATCCTTCGCGTTCGCGTATCCCGCGGTCTCGGCGCCCGCCACGCGCGCGTTCTCGCTCCGCACGGAGAGGAGCGCGCCGCCGGTGTTCACGCGGGCCTCGACGCCGTCCGGGATCTCGATGATCACGCTCGACGCGCCCGCGCTGACCGTGATCGGCACGTCGCCGGATCCCTTCGGCAGCACGAGTCGCAGGGACGCGACCCCGACGTTGACGCGCGCATCGCTGATCCTGGTGTCGCGTAGATCGACGACGAAATCGCCCGCGCCGGCACTGACGTCGAGCGACGTCGCGACGTCGTTCGCGATCTTCGCGTCCACGTGCACGGGGATCGTGGGTCCGAACCGCCCGCCGTGATCCGATTGGTCGATCCGGACGTCGACCCGGTCGACGCCGGCGGTCCGCGCGGCGAGCTGCGGCTGGTCGCTCGCGACCTCGACGAGGTCGGAGGCGCCGCCGCTCACGGTGAACGAGCCCGCGCCGCCGCTCAGGTGGAGCGTGAGGCTCTGCGCGGCGCCGCGCGGGACGGTCACCTGGCTCTGACCGGGCCCGCTCGTGCCGCCGGAGACGAGCCACCGCGGATAGACCGGCTGGGCCGCGACGAGCGCGAGACCCGCTGCGATGACCGCGACGTCGATCGCGAGCGCCGCGAGAGGCCGGCGGCGGCCGACGGCGATGTCGATGCCTGCGAGGATGAGGAGGAGCGGCCAGAGGCTGATGAGCGCGAGGGCCGAGACGGGGCCGATGAGTCCGAAGTTCGCGAGCAGGAAGACGAGCCCGATCGCGATGAGGAGCACCGGCCAGAAGAGTCCCCGCCGCGGTGTCATCGCCGCACCCGCTGCGCGAGGAGGAGCACGCCCGCGCCGACGAGGACGAGCGGCCAGACGAGATCCCAGCGCACGATGCGGAAGGCGCCGAGGTTCGCGAGCAGGAACACGACCCCGAGCGCGACGAGGAGGTAGCCGAACGTCGCGCGGCGGCGGTCGGCGGCCTCTGGATCGGGCGGCGGCGGCTCGCTGGCCGGGGCGGACGCCGGGGGCGTGTACGACGCGCCCTGGACGAACGGCTGCGGGTGTCCGGGCTGGGGCATGAGCACGAGGAGCACGAGGTAGCCGAGGACGGCCAGGCCGGCGGTGAGCACGGCGGCGACGGCGAAGAAGACGCGCACGAGCGTGGCGTCGATCTGCAGGTACTCGGCGATCCCGCCACAGACCCCGCCGATGACCTTGTTCGTCGTGCTGCGCTCAAGACGCGTGGGCATGGGCGTGTTCCTTTCTTTCGCGGAGCTCGTGGGCGATCGCGACGCCGAGCGCCGCGAGCAGGCTGAGGGGCACGGCCGGCTGTGCCGCGATCTCGGCCGCGGGCACGAGGAGCGTGGCGACGGCGATGAGCGCGTCCAGGAGGAGCCCGCCGAGGCGCTCGACGATGTCCGGACCGCGCGCGGCGATCGCGGACCACACCGCCGCGCTGGCGAGGCCCGTCGAGGCCGCCACCGCGAACGCGACGACCAGCGCGCTCCGCGACGGGCGCTCGGCCGGCGCCAGCGCGGCGATCGCGAGCCGAGCGAATCGCGGGGCGCGCTCGTCGACGTCGAGGCGGAGCGCGCGCCGCAGGACCGTCTCCTCGATGAGCCCGTCGCGGCCGGTCATGACTTCCCCTCCAGAGCGGCACGCAGCATCGCGCGTGCGCGGAGCAGCCGCACCCCGACCGTCGAGGCCGGCCGCGCGGTCACCAGGGCGATCTCGCCGATCGAGAGGTCGCTGAAGTAGCGAAGCACGACGGGCACGCGGTAGAGCTCGGGGAGCGCCGCGACGGCCCGGCGCACGCGCTCGCGCTCCTCGCGCGCGACGGCGCCTTCGTCCGGCGGCGGGGCGTGGTCGGCGAACTCGAGCGCTTCCTCCTCGCTCGTCCGACGCCGCCGCTCACGCGTGCGCTCGCGACCGATCGAAACGGCTTCGTTCGCGGCGATGCGAAGAAGCCAGTGGCGCACCGGACGGGCCTGGTCGTAGCTGGACCACGATCGGAACGCCTTGAGGAGCGCCCGGCTGGTCGCGTCCATGGCCGCGTCGCGGTCGCCCAGGATGCGCAGGGCCACGCCGAAGAGCTCGTCCTGGTGGTCGCGGATCGCGTCGTCGAACGTCACCCGCTCGGCCCGCGCGAAGGCGCGCGGCAGCGCCGAGAAGCTCGCGAGCACCGCCATCCTCCCGTGTACGCCTGACCGCCGCGGGCTATTTCACCAGGCGCGCGAGGCGGACCTCGGCCGAGGCCGGCAGGCTCAGGAGCTTGGTCCGCCCGCCGCTCCCCCGCTCGATGCGGACCTCGCCGGGCGCGAGGTCGAGCGCCCGCGCGAGGAGCGCCGCGACGGCGTGGTTCGCCTTTCCCTCGACCGGCGGTGCCGTGACGCGGACGAGCAGCGTGCCCTCGCGCTCTCCCGCGATCGCGTCCCTCGCCGCACGCGGCGTGACCCGCACGCGGACCGTGACGCGACTCCGGGCGCGCCGCAGCACGAGCATTCGCTAGAAGCCGGGCGGCAGCACGCGGAGCGCGATGCTCTCGAGGATCTGGATCGCGACGAGCGCGATGAACGGCGAGAAGTCGATGCCGCCCAGGTACGGCAGCGCGCGCCGTATCGGCGAGAGGATCGGCTCGGTCACGCTCCAGACGAAGTCGCCGAGGCCCCACGGCAGCCGCGCCGGGACCCAGGAGAGGAGGACGCGGACGATGATGAGGAGCTGCAGCGCCTGCGCGAGCACGTTGATGAACGCCTCGAGGAAGACGCTGAGCAGTGCCACGTTACTTCGGAAGGTCGAGGCGGTAGCGCGAGGGCGTCGGCCCCGTCTGGCCCTGATAGCTCGAGCCGAGCTCGGGCGAGCCGTACGGCCGCTCGGCGCGCGTCGACAGCGGGAAGAAGGAGAGCTGGCCCACGCGCATCCCCGGGTACAGCGTGATCGGGATCGTGTTCACGTTGCTGAGCTCGAGCGTGATGTGCCCGTCCCAGGCCGGGTCGATGAAGCCCGCGGTGCTGTGGATGAGGAGGCCGAGGCGGCCGAGGCTGGACTTCCCCTCGACCCGGGAGACGAGGTCGTCGGCCAGGCGGATGCGCTCGCGCGTCGAGCCGAGGACGAACTCACCGGGATGCAGGATGAACGCGGTGCCGCGATCCACCTCGACGAGCTCGGTGATGTCGTCGAGCGGCTCCGCCAGATCGATGTACGGATGCCGGCTCGAGCGGAAGACGCGGAAGAAGCGATCGAGGCGGATGTCGACGCTCGCGGGCTGCACGCAGTCCGGGTCGAACGGATCGATGCCGATGCGACCCGACGCGACGGCCGCACGGATATCACGATCGGAGAGGACCACGACCACGGAGTATGGGGTCGTCGAGTCCGGCAAGCCCGAACACGGCGCGCCGGAGCTCCGGCCAGGTGCGCACGAGCCGGTCCGCCCCGGGGAGCGTCGTCTTCGCGTAGCCCCACCTGATCTGCAGCGCGCGCATCCCGGCGGCGCGCGCCATCTCGATGTCCGCGGGCGCGTCGCCCACGACGGCGCAGGCCGCGGGCAGCACGCCGAGGCGCTCCGCCGCCGCGAGCGCGAGATCGGGCGCGGGCTTGTGCCGGGTCACGGAGTCGCCCCCCAGATAGGCGTCGATCTCGCGCCTGATGCGCAGCCCGCGCAGGATCCGCTCGCAGTCCGCCGCGCGCTTGCCGGTGACCGTGGCCTGCAGCAGGCCCGCCCGATGGAACGCGCGCAGCGTCACACGCGCACCGCGGAAGAGCCGCGTCGCGGGGATGACCTCGCGCTCGTAGATCTCCCGGTACTCGCCGACGTATCCCTCGAGCACGTCGGGCGCGAGGTCCGGCCACGCGAGCGCGAAGATCGTCGAGAGCGGCAGTCCGGTCATCGCGCCGATCCGGTCGACGTCGAGCCGCGCTCCCCCGTGCGCCGCGATGATCCGGTTCGCGGTCTCGACGACGAAGGTCACGCTGTCGGTCAGCGTGCCGTCGAGATCCCAGAGCACCGCGCGCAGGCGCGGGCGAGTCTCAGCGACGGCGGCGTCGCGCCGGGCCGGCGGCCGCGACCGGCGTGGCGATCGGCAGCATCGTCTGCTCCGCGACCTTGCGGTCGCGCACCTCCTGCCGCAGACGGACGAGGCGCTCGAGCTCGTCGTAGAGCGCGTCGGTGTCCTGAAGGCCCGCGTACACGATCTTGAACCGCAGGTAGCTCATCGGATCGCTCTCCGCGAGACGCTCGAGGACCATCTCGCCGATCCGCTGCGACGCCACCTCGGAGGTCCCGCTCTGCTTGATCGTCGTCTCGAGATCGTCGATGAGGCGGTCGATCGCGTCGGAGGTGAGCTGCTTGGAGGCGGCCTTCCCGATGGCCGACGCGAGCTTGCGCCGGTCGAACTCCTGCCGCGTGCCGTCGCGCTTCAGCACCTGGATGCGCGCCGACTCGGAGCGCTCGCGCGTCGTGAACCGCTCGCCGCATTTGTCGCACGCGCGCCGCCGGCGGATGGACTCGCCGTCCTCCGCCTCGCGCGAATCGACCACGCGTGTGTCCGCGTGTCCGCAGGCTGGGCACCGCACGACCACAAGATACGGGAGCGCGGGCACTACATCTAGCGGCGCCGGAGAGGCCGCTCCCGGCCGGAGCGGCCTCTCACGACGAGACGACGCGCGCGGCTAGTGGAGGAAGCCCGCCACCCAGTCGAGGCTCCAGCTACGGTCGACGCGGAAGATGCCACCCGTACCGCCGCAGGTACTGTTGAGCCCGAAGGACGTCACCCCGGCGACGATCCTGGTGTTGCCGAGGAAGTTCGCTCCACCGGAGTCACCAAAGCACGTGCCGCCGGTGTTCGCGTTGTTCGAGAGCAGGAGCGCGAAGTCACCCACGATGCCGCCGTTGATCTGGATGAGATGCGGGTTCGCGACCATCCGGGTCTTCAGCGCGACGTCCTTCCAAGCCGCCGCCTCGGGGAAGCTCTTCTGCAGCCCATAGCCGACCGAGGTGAACGTGGTCTTGCTGTTCACCTTGAGCGAGTCGAGCTGGTCGAGGGTCGGAAGCAGCCCGTACTCCGACATCGCGACCGGCGCGTCGAGCACGACCAGGCCGAGGTCGCGGATGAAGAACGCGTTGGGGTCGTACTCCGGGTGTGTGTACGGGGTCCCCGCCGCCCCGCCGTTGCACGGGTAGCCGATACGGCCGGTCGCGCAGATGTTCGGTGGCGTGCCGCCCGTGCCACTGACGACGTTGTCGGCGAAGTAGATGACGGCCCGTGCCGCCGGCGCTTCGGTGCAGTGCCCCGCCGTCAAGAAGACGGTCGGCGACAGGAGCGTGCCGCTGCAGCGCCAGAGCGGCGTGTCGTCCGCGGCTTTCGCCACCATCAGTCCGACGTACGGGTGCGCACCGTTGTCGAGTGACCCATCAGTGATCGCGTATGCGGGGATCGAGCTCGCGAGCAGCGCGGCCATGATCGCGGCAAGGACGGCGAGTCGCTTGAGCACGGTTCCCTCCCTCCAGATCCCAGGCCCTCCCCGGGGACGGCGTCGCTACGGTACCCGTTTCGCTGAACGGGGACTGAATCAGCCTGGTGTCGGCCGTCGCGCGATCACGACCCTCGACACGTCGGGGCAGATGGCCGACGCGGCGCTCCACAGACGCGGCCCCGACGGAGCATCCGTGCGGTACCTCCGTTACGCGGCGCTCCGCCGCGAGCCTGACCTCCTACGCCATGCGGTCGCCGTCGAGATCCGCTGCCACGAGCAGGCGCTCTGGTCGGCGCGGCGGTGTGACGACGAGCCGCTCGCGGAGGCGACGCATCGTGCGCCGCGACGGCAGCGGCGAGCGCGCCGACGATCACCGCGCTCCGGCTCCGTCGGCCATGCCGCGAACGTTCCGCCGGCGGGACGGTCGGCAACCACGCGATCTCGTATCAGAAGAAACACCCCCGCTCTCCGCGTTTCAAAGAGCGAGGCGCACGGTCTCCGCCAGTCCTTGCCTCACGCGGACGAGCGTCCGCTCGTCGGACGTTCAGCGGCGGCGCAGGAAGCTCGGGACCTCCAGATCGTCCGGATCGAACTTCTTCTCCTCGGGTGCCGGCGCCGGCTTCGCCGCCACGGGCGCCGCGACCGGCGTCTGCTGGTGCTGCGGCTGGGCCGGACGCTCGGTCGGGCGCGACTCGATCTGACGCTTGTACATGGGCTGATCGATCCGCCGCAGCGGCCGGGCCTGGTCGAAGCCGGTCGCGATGACGCTGATCTTCACGTCGCTCTGCAACCGCTCGTCGATGACCGCGCCGAAGATGATGTTCGCCTCCGGGTCCGCCGCGGCGTGGATGATCTCCGCCGCCTCGTTGACCTCGAAGAGCGTGAGGTCCGGGCCGCCGGTGATCGTGAAGAGGACGCCGCGCGCGCCGTCGATGGACTGCTCGAGGAGCGGCGACATGATGGCCTGGCGTGCCGCGTCCGCGGCGCGCGTCTCGCCGCTTCCGTGACCGATGCCCATGAGGGCCGAGCCGGCGTTCGTCATGATCGTCTTCACGTCGGCGAAGTCGAGGTTGATGAGACCGGGCACGGTGATGAGGTCGCTGATGCCCTGCACGCCCTGGCGGAGGACGTCGTCGACGATGCGGAACGCGTCGGTCATCGTCGTGCGCTTTTCGACGACCTGCAGCAGCCGGTCGTTCGGGATCGTGATGAGCGTGTCCACCTTGTCGACGAGATCGTTGATGCCCTGCTCCGCGAGGAGGCGGCGCTTGCTGCCCTCGAACTGGAAGGGCTTCGTCACGACGGCGACCGTGAGCGCGCCGATGTCCTTCGCGATCTCGGCGATGATCGGCGCGGCCCCGGTCCCGGTGCCGCCACCCATGCCGGCGGTCACGAAGACCATGTCCGCCTCTTTGAGCGCCTCGTACAGCTTCTCGCTGTCGTCCTCGGCCGACTTGCGTCCGACGGACGGGTCCGCGCCCGCGCCAAGACCCTTCGTGATCTTGTCGCCGATGCGGATCTTGTGGGGGGCGTCGCTCATGAGGAGCGCTTGCGCGTCGGTGTTCACCGCGATGAACTCGACGCCCATGAGCTCGGCGCGGATCATCCGATTGACCGCGTTCGATCCGCCGCCGCCGACGCCGACGACCTTAATGAGCGCGAAATTCTCTATATCGCTTCGGAGGGGCATGGGTCAGCCTCCACACCGTTCCATGCCGCTGCCCCTCCCCTAGCGGTGCGCTCATGGAGTTTTCAGTTGTTCCCGCGAACTCTATACCCATCGGTCGAGAAGGGCGAGCCGCTGCGCGAAGCTCCGCGCGAGACGTCCGCGCGGAAGGAGCGCGGCGCGACCCGCGGCCCAGCGCGCGAGCGCGAGCGACGCGCGCTCCCGCCCTGCTAGGGCATGAGCCCCCGGAACAGCCTCGCGAGGCGATTGCCGACGTCGCCGGCGCGCCCGCTCGCGCGCTCCTCGTCGCCGGTCCAGTTCTTGGCGCCCCAGAGGAGCAGCCCGGACGACGCCGCGTAGGGCGGGGACGAGATCGAGTCGGTGAGGCCGCCGAGCCCGACCGGGGCGAGCACGCGCGCGCTCATCCCGAGCTGATCGCGGGCCGCCCGCGCCACGCCGGTCAGCAGCGCGCCGCCGCCGGTGAGCGCCAGGCCCGCCTGCAGGCGGTTGGTCGCTCCGGCGGCTTCGATCTCGCGCGCGATGTGGTCGAAGAGCTCGGCCGTCCGCGCCTCGATGATCTGGGCCACGTGACGGCGCGTGATCGGCCGCGGCGCTTCCTCGCCGATGGAGGTGATCTGGATCACCTCGTCGGGATCGACGTCGAGCGGCAGCGCCGTGCCCTGCTTGAGCTTGAGGCTCTCGGCGACGTCGGGCGTCACGCGGAGCACGAGGCCGAGGTCGCTCGTCACGCTGCGCGCGCCCATCGGGATGGTCGCGCAGTGGCTGATCGACCCGTCCTGGAAGATCGCGACGTCGGTGGTGTCCCCGCCGATGTCGACGAGCGCGACGCCGAGCTCGCGGTCCTCGTCCGAAAGGAGCGCCTCGGCCGTCGCGAGCGGGGCGAGGACCAGCTCGTCGATCTCGATCCCGGCGCGCTGCACGCACTTCGAGAGGTTCTGCACGCTCGTGGAGGACGCCGTCACGATGTGTGTCTCCACCTCGAGACGGACCGCGCTCATGCCGATCGGGTCGCGCACGCCCTCCTGGCCGTCCACGACGTAGCCGCGCGGGATGACGTGCAGGATCTCGCGGGTGTTCGGGATGGAGACGGCGCGCGCCGCCTCGATGGCGCGGATGGTGTCCTCGCGACCGACGTCGTGCTGCCGGCTGGAGACCGCGACCATCCCGCGAGAGTTCTGGGAGCCGATGTGGCTCCCGCTGATGCCGACGAAGGCGGAGCGGACCTTGAGCCCCGAGAGGCGCTCGGCGGCCTCGACCGCGGCGGCCACCGACTGGACGGTGCGGTCGATATCGACGACCACGCCCTTCTTCAGCCCGTCGGACGGCGCCTGGCCGATACCGATGACGTCGATGCCGTCGCCACGGGCGCCGACCTCGCCGATCAGGACGCAGACCTTCGTCGTCCCTATGTCGATCGCGACGAGCACGGTCTGGTCAGTCACGGACGACCTCGATTCCCGTTCTCTCCCTATCGCCCCACCTGCGTCCGCGGACTCAGGGGCAGTGGCCCCTGTGTAGCGAGCGGAGCTCGCGTCCCGGCGTCACTCCTAGAGGAAGTGGCGACGGATGACAGCGACATTCTGGAATATCCGCCACCCGAACGCGAAGAGGGCCACCAGGTACAGGTCGATCCCCAACCGGTCGCCCAGGAACGTGAGCCCGGCGGCGAGGAGGAAGTTCGTGTAGAAGCCGGACAGGAAGATGCGCGTGTCGAAGTGGCCCTCGAGCTCGGCGCGGTACGCCCCGAGCAGAGAATCGAGGGCGGCGAGGATGCCCACGGCCGTGTAGCGCGCCCACTCGATGGGAAGGTTGAACCGAAGCGCGAGTCCGAGGAGCACCCCGGCGACGAGGCCGAGGATCGGCAGGAACACGGGCTATTGCGGGCTGACGACGATGCGGTCGGCGCTGCGCACGTCGACGTAGTCTAGGCGGCGCTGCGGGTTGTCCCGCAGGTACCGCTTCGCGAGCGCGAGCTTCTCGTCGAACTGCTCCGGACCGCCGAAGCGGACTTCCCATCCCGAGCCGAAGCGCAGCACGAGCCCGACCGCGCCCGCGGTCATCACCACGCGCGGGGCGGTCGCGTCCGCGCGCAGCTCCCCCGGCGCGATCTTCGCGAGCCGCAGCGCGACCGCGACGAGCGCGGGGTCGATCCGCTCACCGGCCGTCCGCTGGCCCCGCTCGTCGGTGACGCGCAGATCCGGCGCCGCGGCCGGGTCGGCCGAGGGGAACAGGACGCCGTCGGCGTCGACGAACCACTCGAGGCCGTTCGACGCGATCCAGCGCCCGGCGGCCTCGCGCTCGACGAGCGTGACGCGGGCGCTCGAAGGGAGCGAGATCTCGACGCGCGCGTCGCGGACGGCCGCGAGGCCGCGAAGCCGCGTCCGGGCCTCGGCCGCGCTCGCGCCGAAGGTCGGCGCCTCGAGCAGGCCGCTCTGCGCGATCGCCTGGCCGACGCGCACGTGCCGCGCGCCGACGACGGTGACGGTCGCGATCGCCGGCGTCGACGCGAACGACAGCCACGCGAGCGAGAGGGCGCACGCGAGCGCGATCGTGCCCGTCACGAGACGGATCGGATCGGCGATGCGAAGCGCGGGCCGGCGCCGGGTCCGCGGCGCGCGGCCGCGCGACGAGCGGGTGCTCAGCGTCGGCGCCGGCGCGCGTCCTCGAGCGCCCATTCGACGAGCCGTGTGACGAGGTCGGCGAATGGGATGCCGGCGGCCCGCGCGGCCTTGGGGAGGAGGCTGTTCGCCGTCATGCCGGGGATCGTGTTCACCTCGAGGGCGACCATCCGATCCCCGGTCCAGACGAAGTCGGTGCGCGACATGCCGCGGCAGCCGAGGGCGTGGTGCGCCTGGACCGCGAGGGCCTGGGCGCGCCGCGCGACGGCGTCGGGGATGCGCGCGGGGACGATCTCCTCGCTCTCGCCGCTGTCGTACTTCGCCTTGTAGTCGAAGAACGCGCGCTTGGTGACGATCTCGATGACCGGGAGCGGCGTCGGCATGTCGTTGCCGATGACCGCGACCGTGAGCTCGCGGCCCGAGAGGTACTCCTCCACGAGCGCGCGCTCGTCGTGGCGGAGGGCCTCGGCGATGGCCGGCGCGAGCTCCGCGGGCGTGCGCACGATCGCGGCGCCCACGCTCGAGCCGCCGGCGACCGGCTTCACGAACGCGGGGAGGCCGACGGCGCGCGCGCGTTCGAGCTCCGCGCCCGCCGCCGCGGTGGCGACCGCGCCACGGGGCACGTCCAGCCCGGCCGCGGCGAGGACCGTCTTCGCCATGACCTTGTCCATCGCGAGCGCGGAGGCGAGGACGCCCGACCCCGTGTACGGGATGCCGAGCGTGTCGAGCAGGCCCTGGATGCGGCCATCCTCACCCCAGGTGCCGTGCAGCGCGATGAGGACGACGTCGAGCGGATCGTTCGCGTCGGTGATCGCGCGCGTCGCGGGCACGAGCGCCCGCGAGGCGGTCTCGATCTCGGCTTCGAGGCCCTTCGGGAGCTCGTGCGCCGGAGCCACGCGACCGCCGCCGCGCAGGAGCGCGTCCGCCTGGCCGCGCTGCTCGTCGGTGAGCGAGGGGTTGCGCACCATGAGCGCGAGCGGGTCGAGGAGCACGGCCTCGTACCTCGCGGCGTCGAGCGACCGCGCGATCTGCGCGCCGGTCGCCAGCGAGATGTCGCGTTCGGCGGACGCGCCGCCGGTGAGGATGCCGACCCGGATCTTCTTCATTTGATGCGCACTGCCGTCCGCCGGCTACCGGATGGCGCGGCGAGGTGTCCGCGTATCGAGCGGAGGGATGGGCCCCGCCGCCGCGGCCGCGCACACGCGTACCGTGGGCGGCGGGCCGATCCCGAAGCGAGAGGCGCGGGCGCCGACGCCGCGGCAGGACCCGGTGCCGGCGGACGGATGAGCATCACCATTCGCCGACCATCTCGACCTCGGGCACGAGATCGACGCCGAACTTCGACCTCACCTCGCGCTGGATCCGCTCCATCAGACGGCGAACGTCCCACGCGCTCGCGTCGCCGATGTTGACGATGAAGTTCGCGTGCTTGGTGCTCACCATCGCGCCGCCCTCCGTCGCGCCCTTGAGGCCCGCGGCCTCGATGAGCCGGCCGGCGTGGTCGCCCGGCGGGTTCCGGAAGATCGAGCCGGTGTTCGGCTGCGCGAGCGGCTGCGTGGCGATGCGCTCGTTCGCGATCTCCTTGATGCGCCGCACCGCGGCCGCGCGGTCGCCCGGCTCGCCGCGGAAGCGCGCGCGGAGGACGATGGTGGGCGTCCCCTGCAGCGCCGACGTCCGGTAGGCGAAGCCCAGCTCCGCGTTCGACGCGAGCCAGGTGCGTCCGTTCAGGTCCATGAGCTCCGCGTCCGCGAGCACGTCCTTGGTCTCCCTGCCGAAGGCGCCGGCGTTGCCGTGCACGGCGCCGCCCACGGTACCGGGGACGGTGGCCATCCATTCGAGCCCGACGATGCCGTCGCGCGCCGCGACGGCGGCGACGTGCGCGAGCGGCGTCCCCGAGGACGCCGTGATCGTCGTGCCGTCCACCGTCGTCTCGTTCCAATCGTTCTGCAGGACGACGCCCCGGAGGCCCGCGTCCGCGACGAGCAGGTTCGTGCCGCCGCCGAGCACGAACACCGGAAGCTCGTGCTCGCGCGCGACGGCGACCGCGCCCACGAGATCGCGCTCGCTCGTGACGCGCAAGAAGTACTCCGCCGGCCCGCCGATGCGGAGGCTGGTGTGCTTGGCGAGAGGCTCCGCGCGGGTGCCGAAGGGCCGCGACTTCATACCGGCGTCCGCAGGAGCTCGAGGACGCGCTCTCCCACCGGCCGCACGTCGCCTGCCCCCATGACGAGGACCGCCTCCCCGGGTCGCGCGAGCTCGGCCGCGAGATGCGCGGCGGTCTCCGCGTCCGGCGCGTAGCGTCCCCCGACCGCGGCCGCGAGGGCACGCGCCCGTCCGTGCGGATCGGCCGCTTCGCGCGCCGAGCGGAACGTCTCGACGATCACGACCGCCCGCGCGCGCCGCAGCACCGCGACGAACTCGTCGAAGAACGCGGCCAGCCGGCTCGGCGTGTGCGGCTGGAAGACCACGACCGCCCCCTCGCCGAAGGCGTCGATGCCGGCGGCGATCTCGGCGGGGTGGTGCGCGTAGTCGTCCACGACCCTGATGCCGCCGGCGGTGCCGAGCGGCTCGAGCCGCCGCTCGACGCCCGCGAAGGGAACGATGCCGTTCGCCGCGACCTCGACGAGCGGCGCGTCGAAACGGGACGCCACCAGGATGGCGGCGGCGGCGTTCAGGGCGTTGTGCCAGCCGGGGATCCGGAGCGTGAACGCGATCGGCGGCCGCGAGAGCTCGTAGGCGCGGTCGCCCCCGCCGGCGAGCCGCGCCGTCGCCGACTCGTGCCGCCCGTACGTCACGACGCGGGCGGAGTGCCGCCCCTCGGTCCAGGCGGCGAGCTCGCGCGCGCCCGCGTCGTCGGCGGAGGCGATGAGCGTGCCGCCGGACGGGATGGCCCGCGCGAACGAGCGGAACGCGTCGCGATAGGCCTCGCGGGTCGGGAAGATGTCGACGTGGTCGTGGTCGAGCGTCGTCACGACCGCGACCTCGGGGTGCAGCGCGAGGAAGGCGTTGTCGTATTCGTCGGCCTCGATCACGAACACGTCGGCCTTCCCCGCGTGCGCGTTGGTCCCGAGATCCCGGAGCACGGCCCCGCAGATGAGCGACGCGTCGATGCCGCCCGCCCGGAGCGCGGACCATGCGAGCGCGGTCGTGGTGGACTTCCCGTGGGTCCCCGCGACCGCCACGACGCGCTGACCTCTCGCCAGGAAGCGCCAGGCATCGTCGCGCTTCCAGACCGGTATCCCGCTCTCGAGCGCGGCGCGGACCTCCGGGTTTGCCTCCTGGTACGCGCTGGAGCGGATCACGACCTCCGCGCCCGGCACGTGCTCCGCGGCGAAGCGGTCGTGCACCGCCGCGCCGTCGCGCGCGAGCGCCTCGGCGAGCGGCCACGGTCCGGTGTCGGATCCGGTGACCGCGTGCCCGCGCGCGAGGAGGATGCGCGCGATCGCCGACATCCCCGCGCCGCCGATGCCGACGATGTGGAAACGGGTCACGCGCAGCCGCCGAGCGTGAGGATCTCGCCCGCCATGTGCTGCGCGGCGTCGCGGCGTCCCGCGTTCTTCGCGGCCTGGGTCATCCGTCCGAAGCGCGGCGCATCGTTCAGGAGCCCGGTGACCTGCGCCGTGAGGCGATCCGGATCGAGCTCTCCCTCGCGGATGATCACCGCCGCGCCGGCCTCCGCCGCCGCGCGCGCGTTCGCGTCCTGATGCCCCTCCATCGCCGCGCCGAAGGGGATGAGCACGAGCGGCGTTCCGAACGCGAGCGGCTCCGCGATCGACGACGCGCCCGCGCGACCGACCACCAGGTCCGCCGCCGCGAGCACGGCGCCCATCTCATCGCGGAGGTACGGACGCGGCAGGTAGCGCAGCCGCTCGTCCTCGCCGAGCGTCTCCTCGCGTGCCTTCGCCTTCGCGAAGTGCGTCTCGCCGGTGACGTGCAGGACGTACGCGCTCTTCAGCAGGCGGGGCAGCGCGCCGAACACCGCCTCGTTCACGCGCTCGGACCCCTGGCTGCCGCCGGTCACGACCACGAGCGTCGCCTCGTTCGGCAGATCCATCGCCGCCCGCGCGCTCTCGCGGGTCCAGCGGAAGAGCGACGCGCGGATCGGCGTGCCCGTGAGCGTCGCGCGCCGCGCCGGGAAGTGCACGCGCGCCTGGTCGAACGCGACCCCGATCCTGGTGCAGAAGCGCCCGAGGACACGGCTCGCGCGGCCGGGCAGCGCGTCGCCGGCCCACAGGTAGACCGGTACGCGCAGCGTCCGCGCCGCGACCACGACCGGGAACGCGATCGCGCCGCCGCTCGTGCAGCACACGCGTGGACGGAAGAGCGCGATGCGCAGCAGCGCGTCGAGATAGGCGAGCGGCAGGCCGATGAGCGTTCCCAGGAGCGCGAGACGCGATTCCGGGTCGCGCAGCGAGCCGAGCGGCAGCGAATGGAATGGGATGCCCGCCTCGGGCACGAGCCTATTCTCGAGCCCGCGACGACCGCCGATGAAGAGGAGCCGCACCTCGGGATCGGCCTCGCGCAGCGCTTCGGCGATCGCGAGCAGCGGGCTGGTGTGACCGCCCGTCCCGCCGCCGACGAGGAGCACGCGACACGCTCGCGGGTGCGGGCCCGGCCTCGCGTCCAACATTCAGCAGGATACCCACCGCGATGAGGCCCACGCAGAGCGACGAGCCGCCGTACGAGATGAACGGCAGCGTGATGCCGGTCATCGGCACGAGGCTCGCGACGACCGCCATGTTCACCCAGGCCTGGAAGACCAGCCACGTCGTGATCCCCGCGGCCAGCAGGGCGCCCATGGCGTCGCGCGCGCGCAGCGCGATCGCGATGCCGCGATACGCGATGACGAAGAACAGGACGATGACTGCGAGCGTGCCCGCGAGGCCGAGCTCGTCCCCGAGCACCGAGAAGATGGAGTCGGTGTACGGCGCGGGGAGGAAGCCGAACTTCTCGCGCCCCGCTCCGAGACCCTCGCCGAAGAGGCCGCCGAGCGCAAGGCCGTAGAGCGACTGGATCGTCTGGAAGCCGTCGCCGCGCGGGTCGCGCCACGGATCCAGGAACGTGGTGATGCGCTGCAGCCGGTACGGCTGCTCCACCGCGACCGCGAGCGCCACGACCGCGGCGAGCGCCGCGAGCGACGCGAACACCTTGAGGCGCGCGCCCGCGACGAAGTACATCGTCATGGCGATCGCGCCGATGACGATGGCCGTGCCGAGGTCGGGCTCGGCCACGACGAGAGCGGCCAGCGACGCGGTCACGATGAAGAACGGGACGATGACGTTCGGGCGCGCGATCGCCTCGCGGCGCGCGCCGAGCCAGGCCGCGAGGTACACGATGAGCGCGAGCTTGGCGAGCTCCGCGGGCTGCAGGCCGACCGGACCGAAGCGCAGCCACCGCGCGGCGCCACCGGCGCGCACGCCGATGCCCGGGACCAGCACGATGACCAAGAGGACCACGACCGCGACGAGGAGCGGGACCGCGAGAGCGCGGTAGCGGTGGTAGTCGAAGCGCATCGCGAGCGCCATACCGACGAGGCCGAGCGCGGCCCAGACCGCCTGCCAGCTCAGGTAGTACCGCGGGTCGTCGAGCGTATCGAGCGCGCGGATGCCGCTCGCGCTGAACACCATCGCGATGCCGAGCAGCGTGAGGGCGAGCACGACGAGGATGAGCGTGAGGTCGAACGACGTGGTGCGCGGAAGCCGCGGCCTCACGCGCGCGCTCCGTCGAGCATCTGGCTCACGAGCGCCACGAAGCGGTCGCCGCGGTCGTCCGCCGACAGGAACCGGTCGGGCGTCCTCGCGCGCGCGATGTCCTCGCGCGCCGCGCACGCGGGCGAGAGCAGCACGACGTCGCCGGGCCGCGCGAGCTCGCGCGCCAGCGCGATGGCCTCGGCGAGCCCGGCCGCGCGGCGTACCGGAAGGCGCCCCGTGCCCGGCCCCGCCGCCGCGGCGTCGAGCGCCTCCGCGATGTCGTCCGCCGCCTGGCCGATGAGGACGGCGCCACGCGCCCGGCGCACGACCTCGCGCGCGAGCGGGCCGAAGTCCACGCCCTTGGAGACACCGCCGAGGATCACGACCGCCGGACGATCGAACGCCTCGAGCGCGGTGAGCGTCGCGGCCGGCGTCGTCGCCGCGGAGTCGTCGACCCAGAGCACGCCGTCGCGCTCGCCGAGGCGCTGGAGCCGGTGCGCGACGCCCTCGAAGGTGCGCAGCGCCTCGGCCACATCCGCGAGGGCGATGCCCATCGCGTGTCCGGCGATCGCGGCGGCGAGCGCGTTCGCGATGTTGTGCCGTCCCACCAGCCGCAGCTCGCGCGCGGCGAGGAATGGGATCTGGCGGGAGCCGTCGCAGAGGGTGAGCATCCCCGACGCGTCGAGATACGCGCCGCGCTTCGGGCGGAGCGCGAGCGAGTAGCCGCGGACCTCCGAGGCCGCCCCGGTGTGCATCGACACGACCGTCGGATCGTCGAGGTTCAGCACGGCGATGTCCTTCGATCCCTGCCAGGCGAGGATGTTCCGCTTCGCGGCGACGTAGCCCTCGCGCGTGCCGTGGTGGTCGAGGTGGTCCTCGGTCACGTTGGTGATCACCGCGACGTGGGGGCTCACGCCGAGGGTCTCGAGCTGGAAGCTGGAGAGCTCGAGCAGGACGATGTCGTTCTTGGTCAGCGTGTCGAGCTCCTGGATGATCGAGCGTCCGATGTTCCCGCCGGTCACGACCCGGCGCGTCCCGCGCGCGAGGATGCGCTCGATCATCGTGGTGGTCGTCGTCTTCCCCTTCGTTCCCGTGACGCCGACGATCGGCGCGGGGCAGAGCCGGAAGAAGAGGCCGATCTCGGTCAGGACCGGGATGTCGCGCTGGAGGGCCCGGAGGATGGTCGCGGAGCGCGGGCGGATCCCCGGGATGACGAAGACGAAGTCGGGGTCCGCGAGCGCGCTGTCGTCGCTCGAGGGCCCGAACACGAAGTCGACCGGCGTGCCGCCCAGGCGCGCGATCCCCTCGGCGCGCTCCTCGCGGGGCGCCGCGTCGCTGATCGTGACGTGCGCGCCGCACGCGACGAGGAACTCCGCGAGGCCCGCGCTGGTCCGGCCCTTCCCAAGGCCGACGATGGTCACGCGCCTGCCGCGCAGCTCGTCGCGCGTGATGGGCGCGTCGAAGATGACGCTCACCTCACGCTCGCTTCGCTCGCCGACCGGGGCCTTCCGATGAACCCGAGCTGAGTGCCGTACCGACCGTCGGCGCCACGTCCGCGGTAGGACCACAGGTCGGCGCCGCCCGAGCGCGTGCAGATCTCGGTGACCTCGATGCGCGCGACGCCGGCCGCGCGAAGCTGCGCCGCGTTCGCGGCCCAGAGATCCATCGACACGCCGCGCTCGTCGCGGCGCAGCGCCCCGTCGCCGATGCGCTCGGCGACGACCGCGGCGCGCTCCTCGTCGATCGTGTAGCAGCACGGGCCGATCGACGGGCCGATGCTCGCCACGAGGCGCTCGCGCGTCGCGCCGCCCGCCACCATCGCCTCGACCAGCGCCCCGGCCACGCCGAGCGTGGTGCCCTGCCAGCCCGCGTGCGCGCCGCCGACCGGACCGCGCGGATCGGCGACCAGGATCGGCACGCAGTCCGCCGCCGCGACGCCGAGGAGGATGCCGTCGCGATCGGTCCAGAGCCCGTCGGCGACGGGTACGCCCGCTTGGCTCGCAGACTCGACGCGCACGATGTCGCGTCCGTGCACCTGCTTGACGCGGACGACCTCGTCGAAGCCGAGACGCCGCGCGAGGGCCGCGCGGTTGGCGGCCTGTTCCTCGAGCGGGTGATGCGATCCGGCCATGCTCCCCTGCGCCTTCGTCGTGAATCCGGCGACGACACCGAGCGCGCAGAGCGCCGGTGACCAGAGCAGCTCGTCCTTCGCGAGCCGGCGCGTCGCGATCATTTCGGCGTCGCGAACGCGAGGATCGCGGCGACGATCCCGGCGAGCGCTCCGATGAGCCAGAAGCGGATGGTCGTCTTCTCCTCGGGCCATCCGATGAGCTCGAAGTGGTTGTGCAGCGGCGACATGCGGAAGATGCGCCTCCCGCGCAGCTTGAACGATCCGACCTGCAGGACCACCGACACGGTCTCCGCGACGAAGATCACGCCGGCGATCGGCAGCAGCAGGATGAAACCGGTGGTGAGCGCGATCGTCGTGAGCGTCGCGCCGAGCGCGAGCGAGCCGACGTCGCCCATCATGAAGTCCGCGGGGTGGACGTTGTACCAGAGGTACGCGAGCAGCGCGCCGACCATCGCGCTGCAGAAGACCACCAGCCACGGATACCCGCGGGCGGCCGCCACGAACGCGAACGACAGGAACGCGAAGACGGCGGTCCCGCCGGCGAGCCCGTCGAGGCCGTCGGTGAGGTTCATGCCGTTGGACATCGCGACGATCGCGAAGACCGCCAGCGCCACGAAGAGCGGCGCCCCGATCTCCACCTCACCCACGAGCGGGACGTACACGCCGGTGACGCCGAAGTGCCGCTGGATGTACAGGGCCGCCGCGAGCGCGACGATCGTCTGCCAGACGAGCTTGTGCCGGCCACGGATCCCGAAGCCGTACAGGACGTTCACGTAGTCGTCGATGAAACCGAGGACGCCCACGGCGAGGAGCGTGCCGATCGGGACGATCGTCTGCGGCAGGTAGTCGTCGCGCTGCTCGGGCGGGAGCAGGATGAGGACGATGAGCCAGAGCACGAACGTGACGAAGATGAAGAGGACGCCGCCCATCGTCACCATGCCCTGCTTCGTGATGAGGTGCGACGCCGGCCCCTCGCGGCGCACCCGCTTGCCCATGCGAAGCCGGCGCAGCAGCCGGATGTACGGCGCGCCGAGCACGAATCCGAGAAGGAAGGCCGCGAGCAGGACGCCGAGCGAGAGGATCGCCACTAGACCGCCACTGGCCGGACGAGCGCGTCGGCGACTTCCCAGAGCTTCAGCGAGTTCGAGCCCTTCACCAGGATCACGTCGCCGGGTCGCCGGATGCGCTTCACGAGCACGAGCGCCTCGGCGCCGTCGGCCACCGCGTACGCCTCCGTGAGCCCGGCGCGGCGCGCCGCCTCGACCGCGGTGCGCGCGAGCTCGCCGACGCCCACGAGCACGTCCGCGCTCCGCGCGGCCTCGCGACCGGCCTCGTCGTGCGCGTCCGCTGACATCGCGCCGAGCTCCTTCATGTCGCCGATCACCGCGACGCGGCGGCCCCGCGTCTCCCGCAGCACCGCGAGCGCGGCCGCGACCGCGGCGGGGCTCGCGTTGTAGCTGTCGTCGATCACGGTGATGCCGTCGCCGTGCCGCACCTCCATGCGATGACGCGGGCGTTCGAGCGTCCCGAGCGCGACGGCCGCCTCGTCGAGCGGCACCCCGAGCGCCCGGGCGCTCCCGAGCGCGGCAAGGGCCGCGACGAGGACGTGGCGTCCGGGGAGCGGCACGCTCACCGCGGCGCGCTCGCCGCCGTACGACGCGACGAAACGCACGCCATCGATCCCCGACACGCGCACCTCCGTGGCGCGGAGCGCGGCATCCTCTGATTCGCCGAACAGCACGACCCGGGCGCGGGTCCGCGGCGCGAGCGCTCGCACGCGCGGGTCGTCGGCATTGAGAAGGGCCATGCCGTCCGCGGGCAGCGCCTCGATGAGCTCGGCCTTGCCCGCGGCGATCGCGTCGACGCTCGGCGTGCGGGAGAAATGCACCGGCCGGTCCGGGATGCGCGTGATGACGCCGACCCGCGGTCGCACCAGACGGCACAGGTCGGCGATCTCGCCGGGGACGTAGAAGCCGAGCTCGATCACGAGGACCTCGTGGCTCGGCTCGAGCGCGAGGAACGTGAGCGGCACGCCGATCTCGTTGTTGTACGAAGCGGCGCTGCGGAGTACCCGATAGCGCGCGCCCAGCGCCGCGGCGGCCGCCTCCTTCGCCGTGGTCTTCCCCACGTTTCCGGTGATCCCGATCGCGGGAATGGGATGGCGTTCGCGCAGCCGTTCCGCGAGCGCGCGGAGCGCGTGCAGCGGCGACGCGACACGGACGACGAGCGCGTCGTCGGGGAGGCCGGGGACCGGACGCTCGACCACCGCGGCGCTCGCACCGCGCGCGAACGCGTCCGCGACGAACTCGTGTCCGTCACGCTGATCGCGCAACGCGAAGAACACCTCGCCGCGACGCACGATCCGGGAATCGAACGCTCCGCCCGCGAACCGCTCGTCGCCGGAGCTGCCGCCGTGGATGACCTGTCCGCCGCTGGCATCGAGAAGGTCGATGAGCGTGAACACCAGAGGATGGTACCGACCGTCAGGGCCGGTCCGGCTGCACGCGCTCGCCGCGAAGCGCGTCCTGCGCGATGTTCCGGAACGCCGACATGGCCGTCACCGTCCCGAAGAGACGGGACTGCGGCCGCTCGAGCACGATGACCGCGACGAACCGCGGATCGTTCGCCGGCGCGAAGCCCGCGAACGACGAGACGTACGCGTCGTCGAGGTAGCGGCCGTCGTCGCTGGGGATCTGGGCCGTGCCGGTCTTGCCCGCCACGCTGTAGCCCTTGATCTGCGCGCCGTTCGCGATGCCGTTGTCGACGGTCGAGGTCAGCATCATCCGAAGGGTCGCCGCCGTCTCCGGCGCGATCGGCCGCCGGACGGCGACGGGCGCGGTGCGGTGCTCCCCGTCCGCATCGCGCCGCGCCGCCACCACGTACGGCCGGTAGAGGGTGCCGCCGTTCGCGATCGCCGCGTACGCCGCCGCGAGCTGCAGCGGCGTCGCGGCGATGCCTTGACCGAACGAGATCGTCCCGAGGTCCACCGGGTACCACTCCGCGACGGGCCGCACGTCACCGGACGCCTCCGCCGCGAGATCGATGCCCGTGGGGGCGCCGAAGCCGAACGCCTCGAGGTAGGCGTGCAACCGCTCGGCGCCGAGCTTCTGACCGACGAACACCGCGCCGGCGTTCGCCGAGTGCTCGAGGATCTGCGTCACCGTCGACGTGCCGTAGGCCTTGCCCAGCGCGTTATGGAGGACGCGACCGCCGATGACCGCATAGCCCTTGTCCTCGTAGGTCGTGTTCGGCGCGACGACGTGCTGATCGATCGCGGCGGCGATCGTGATCGCCTTCATCGTCGAGCCCGGTTCGTAGGTCCACGAGATCGCGCGGTCCTGCAGCGCGCGCGGATCGGCCTTGGCCACGGCCGCGGGGTCGTACGCCGGCCACGACGCGAGCGCGCGGATCGCGCCGTCGCGTGGATCGAGGATGACGACCGAGCCGCTCGCGCACCGCTCCTTCTCGCACGCCGCGCGGAGCTCGCGCTCGGCCGCGTTCTGGACGACGAGGTCGATCGTCAGCGTGAGATCCGTGCCGTCGACCGGCGGGCGCGCGGTGCGCAGGCCGACGGCGAGATCGCGGTCCTTGGGATCCCGCTCGACCAGGAGCCGCCCCGGCGTCCCGCGCAGCACCGCGTCGTACGCGCCTTCGACGCCGTACTGGCCGACGCCGTCGTCGTTCACGAAGCCGAGCACGTGCGCGCCGACGGTGTCGTTCGGATAGAGGCGCTTCGGCTCGGTCTCGAAGCCGAGGCCGGCGATCCCGAGCGCTTCGATCGCCTTTGCGGTCTCCTCGGGCAGCCGGCGGCGCAGATACAGCCACTCCGCGCCGGAATCGAGCGCCCCGAGCACGGCGTCGGAGGTCGTGCCGAGGAACGGCGCGAGCTTCGCCGCGGCCGCGGCCAGCGCGTTCCGATCGCCGATGCGCTTGGGGATCGCGTACAGCGACCGCAGCGGCACGGTCGTCGCGAGCAGCGCGCCGCCGCGATCGCGGATCGCGCCGCGCTGCGCGGTGAGCACGAGGTCGCTTCGGACTTGGTCGGTCGCGCCTTCGAGGAGGGCGGCGCGCCCCACCGTCTGCCAGTAGCCGACGCGGAGCGACAGGACGAGCGTGGCGCACGCGAACACCGCGAAGATGACGCGCAGGCGCCGCGGGGAGACGTTCTCCGTCACCTGTCCTTCTCTCCTCGAGCCGGAGGGTGCTCGCTCCCCAGCAGCACCCCGCCGGGCGATCAGCGCTTCGCGGTGATTGGTTCGAGCTGGACGACCGGGATCTGGGCGGCGCGCACGAGACCGATCTTCGCGGCCTCGGTCTCGATGCGGGCCGGTGCGTCGAGACGCGCGGCCTCCACCTCGAGCAGCGCGTTCTGGCGGCGGAGCTCGTCACGGACCTGCTGGAGGTGTTGGGCCTGGTAGCCGAGGGTCGCCACGGCCGTGGTCTGCGCGAGGTAGAGCATCGCGAGCAGGAACGCGACCGCGATGGCCGCGGAGACCCCGACGAACGTGCGGACCTCGAACGCCGTGCGCGCGGCCGGCCGCGACACGCGCGGCGTGTGACGGGGACGCGGATGCACCACCCGGCGCGGCGCCGCCGCGCGGACGGCTTGCGACGCGATCACGATGCGATCTTTTCCGCGACTCGGAGGGATGCGCTGCGGGCGCGCGGGTTGCGGTCGACCTCCGCCGAGTCCGCACGAAGCGGACGCCGGGTAACGACACGCAGGCCCGCGCGGTGCCCGCAGACGCAGGTGGGGAGGTGGGGAGGACAGATGCAGTCGCGCGATTCGCGCGCCATGAATCGCTTCACGGCACGGTCCTCGAGCGAGTGGAACGAGATGACCGCGAGGCGGCCACCGGGACGCAGGACCGCGAGAGCGGCGTGGAGACCGCGCTCGAGGTTCTCGAGCTCGCGATTGACGGCGATGCGCAGCGCCTGGAAGACGCGCGTCGCGGGATCGACGCCACGAGAGCGCTGCCGCTTCACGCCGAACACGAAGCGTCCGAGATCGTCGGCGGTGAGGAACGGCTCGCGCGTACGGCGGCGCGCGATGGCGGCCGCGATGCGGCCGGCCTCGGGCTCCTCGCCGAATTCGGCGAAGACGCGCCTCAGCTCGCTCTCGTCCCAGCTGTTCACGATGTCGCCCGCCGTGACGGGAAGGTCGGGATCGGCGCGCATGTCCAGCGGTCCGGTCGCGCGGAAGCTGAATCCGCGCTGCTCGTCGGCGAGCTGGATCGAAGAGAGACCGAGGTCGAGGAGGACGCCGTCGAGCGCGTCGAACCCCAGGTCGCGGGCCACGACGTCGCAAACCGCGAAATTGGCCCGGACGAGGACGGCGCGATCGCCGAAACGCGCGAGGACGCGCTGTGCTTCCGCGAGCGCTTTGGGATCGACGTCGAGCCCGAGAAGCCGGCCGGACGGCGCGCTCCGTTCGAGGATGGCCTCGGCATGGCCTCCCCCACCCACCGTGCCGTCGAGGAAGCGGCCACCTTCGCGGGGATCAAGTTGGGCGAGTACTTCGGCCAGAAGAACCGGCTCATGAAGCCTCCCACGTTCATCGCTAGACCCCGAGGTCCTTGAGGTCGTCCGCGATCGCGGTCTGGACGGTCGCGAGGTTCGCGCGCCAGCGTCCCGGCTCCCAGACCTCGAGGTGGTCGGAGTTGCCGATGACGACGGCCTCGTTCCCCAGGTGCGCGAAGTCCCGGAGGTGCGCCGGGATCGTGAGCCGCCCCTGCGCGTCGGGGTCACCCTCGTGAGCCCCGGCGAGGAGGAAGTGGCGGAAGCGCGTCGCGGCCGGGTCGGTACGCGGCCGCTTGGCGATGTCGGCGTTCAGCGCGGTCCATTCCGGTGCCGGCCACACGGCAAGGCACTCGCCCGTCCAACGCGTCACGACCGCCCCTTCCTTGAAGCGGCCGCGGAACTTGGCCGGGATGGCGAGGCGCCCCTTCTCGTCCAGCGAGTGGGCGAATTCGCCCGCGAAGTAGCCTTCCAACACGCCTTCCCATCACGAGGAGCGGTTCCCCACCGTTCCCCACAATTCACCACGTAGGGCGCATTGTCCACCACTGGGAGGCCTTGTCAAGGGGGAGCTCGCCCTTCTGTGCGACGGCGACGGGACCGAAACCCTCGTACGAGCGCGCAGGCCCGTCGCCCTACGTGAGGAGCCTGACGGGTAGCGGTCCCGCAGGCCGAGCGCGGCCAACGGCGCATCGCGCGAGCGCGGGATGGAAGAGCTCCCGTGCGCCGCAGCGAACGATGCGTCGAGTCACGTGATTGAAACGAGGTCGCGTGAGGCCGCCGCAGGCGGGCCGAGCCGAGCGCGAAGGATCAGATCGGACGGACGCGCTCGACGACCTCTTCGAGGGTCTCGCGGGCGCGGTCCAGGACGGATGGCGGACGCACGCCGTCGTGCGGCCCGAACCACTCGAGCACCGAGGCGCCCCAGGTGAAGCCGCCGCCGAACGCGACGAGCAGGATCTTGTCGCCGCGCTTGAGCCGGCCCGTGGCCTCGGCCTCGCTGATCGCGATGGGGACCGACGCGGCCGAGGTGTTGCCGTAGCGCTGGATGTTCACGAAGACCTTTTCTATCGGGAAATGCAGGCGCTTCGCGACGCCCTCGATGATCCGCAGATTCGCCTGGTGCGGGATCATGAGGTCGATGTCCTCGAGCCTGAGGCCGGCCTCGCGCAGGGCCTCCTCGGCGGCGTCGGCCATCGACTTCACGGCGAGCTTGAAGACCTCGCCGCCCTGCATGGTGATGAAGTGCTTTCCCTGCTCGATCGTCTCCTTCGACGCGGGCATGCGCGTCGCGCCCGCGGGCACCATGAGGAGCTCGCCCTTGGAGCCCTCGCTGTGGAGGACGACCGACTCGATGCCCACCGACGCGTTCGACGCTTCCACCACGACCGCGCCCGCGCCGTCGCCGAAGAGGACGCACGTGGTGCGGTCCTTCCAGTTGAGCAGGCGCGACAGCGTCTCCGCGCCGATGACCAGCGCGTTCTGCACGGTCCCGGACACGATCATGCCGCGCGCGACGCCGAGCGCCGTCACGAAGCTCGTGCAGGCAGCCTCGATGTCGAACGCGCCGGCGCGCGTCGCGCCGAGCTCAGATTGGACGATGCACGCGGTCGCCGGGAACAGGTAATCCGGCGAGCAGGTGCCGACGACGATGAGCTGCACGTCCTGGGGCCGCAGCTTCGCGCGCTCCAGAGCCGCGCGCCCGGCGCGCGCGGCCATCGACGAGGTGTTCTCTCCGTCGCTGGCGATGCGGCGCTCCTTGATCCCGGTGCGAGAGGTGATCCACTCGTCAGAGGTATCGACGATCCGCTCGAGATCCATGTTCGTCATCACGCGTGACGGCGCGTAGAAGCCCCAGCCCGTGATGACCGCGTTCTTCGCCATCAGACCGCGTCGGTCGAGGTGCGGACCTTCCCCCGCCGCGCAAAGAGACCGTGCGCGTCCCCGGTGTACGAGTCGAGCAGCTCGTGCGCGTCCAGGACCTCATCGAGCGAGACCGGCGGGCGGCGCTGGCGCCGGGGCGTCGTGGTCGGGAGCGCCTTCGGCTTCTCCTCGCCACCGTCGCCGACGAACACGAGCAGCGTGATCGCCGTCGCGCATTTCGAGCACGTCACGCGTACGACCCAGCCGCCCTCTCGCTTGCCGAGAACGCTGATCTCGGAGCGGCTGTGGTTCGTGCCGCAGACGCTGCAGTCGTAGTTCTTCGCCTGCTCGCGCACGAAGCGAAGGATGTTCATCCGCTATCGAGCATACCGGAGCGGGCCCTGAGTCCGAGACGCCACGCGAAGAACGAATACTGGTCGGCGAGGTCGTCGACCTGCTTGTCGAGCGGCTTTCCCACGCCGTGTCCGGCATCGCGTTCCACGCGCAACAGGACGACCGCATCGGGATCCTCGGCGGTCGTCGCCTGCATCAGCGCGGACATCTTGCGGGCGTGCATCGGGTCGACGCGGCTATCGCCTTCGGCCGTGGTGAAGAGCACGGCCGGATAGCGCACGCCCGGGCGCACCTGGTGGTACGGCGAGTACGCGCGCAGCCAGCGGTAGTGCTCGGGATCCTCGGCCGACCCGTATTCCGCGATCCAGAAACGCGCGATCAGGAAATTCTGGTACCGCAGCATGTCCAGCAGCGGGACCGCGCAGTACACCGCCGCGAAGAGCTCCGGACGCTGGGTCAGAGCCGCGCCGGTGAGCAGCCCGCCGTTCGATCCGCCGGAGATGCCCAGCCGCGCGGCCATCGTCCACCCCTGCGCGACGAGGGCCTCCGCCGCGGCGTGGAAGTCGTCGAAGACATTCTGCTTTCGTTCGAGCATGCCGTCGCGGTGCCATCGCTCGCCGTATTCTCCGCCGCCGCGCAGGTTCGGGAGAGCGAACAGCCCGCCGGCCTCCACCCACGCGGCCACGCCCGGGAAGTACGCGGGCGTGCGCGAGATGTTGAAGCCGCCGTAGCCCGACAGGATCGTGGGCACGTCGCCGGTGGCCGCGACGTCGCGACGGTGCACCAGGAACATCGTGACCGCGGTCCCGTCCTTCGAGCGGTACGTGGTCTGGTCGACGGCGAGCGACGCGGGATCGAGACCCCGCGGCGGCGCGAGACGCACGATCTCGCGGAGCGCGCCATCTCCCGCGACGGCGTAGGCCGCGGGCGGCGAGGTGAACGACTCGTAGGTCAGCGAGACGGTGTCGCCGGACGGATCCGCCCGCAGCCCCGACACGGTGCCGAGCCCTGGAAGCGCGATCCCGCGCGCGAGCGCGCCGTCTTTGCTCCACAGCGCGACGCGCGACGTCGCGCGCTCGAGCCGGGCGACCGCGACGTGCGATCGCGACACGTCGAAGAGCTCGATCGCGTGCTCGCTCTCCGGCACCACCGTGCGCCACGAGGCACGTCCCGGAGCGGCGTGGTCGGCACGGACGATCGTGTAGTTCGGGGCGTCGAGATTCGTGCGCAGCCAGATGCCGTCGTCGGTGACGATGCCGCCGGTGAGGCCCTCCTCCCCCTCGACGACGACGCGGAACCCGCGGTCGGGATGGGTCCGGTCGAGGAGGTAGACGTCGCTCTGCACCCACCCGCGATAGGCCTCGGCGAGCACCCAGCGCCCATCGGGTGAGGTCTGGACCGCGAGGATGTCCTCCTTCGCGCGACCCTCGCCGAAGACGAGCTCGTCGCGCGAGGGGTCGTCGCCCAGACGGTGGAATCGGATGCGCCGGTGGTAGTGCTCGTCCCCCGGCGGCACCGTCCCCGGCGCCGGATGCACCGTGTAGTAGAACCCGCCCGGCACCCACGCGACCGAGGACCGCTGCGTGTACGGGATGCGCTCCTCGAGCGCGCGACCGGTCTCGACCTCGACGCAACGCAGCGTCGAGAGCTCGTCGCCTCCACGCGACAGGCCGTACGCGACGAAGCGACCGTCCGGCGACGGGTAGTACCAGTCGAGCGTGACGAGTCCCTGCTCGTCGAGCGCGTTCGGGTCGATCAGCGCGCGGTCGGCGCCCGCGATGCCGCGACGGACGTAGAGGACGGCCTGCTTCTGGCCACCCTCGCGGCGCGTGTGGAAGATCCACGGGCCCGCCGGACGCGGCGTCGTCAGCGATCCGACCGCGAGGAGCTCGCGCAGCCGCGACGCGAAGGCGGCGCGCGATGGGATCGCCGCGAGGACGCTGTGGGTGCGCGCGTTCTGCGCGTCGGTCCACTCTCGGATGCGCTCGGAAGATCCCTCGAGCCAGCGGTACGGATCGACGATCCGCTCGCCGTGCCACGTGTCGACGACGTCCTCACGCGGCGTGACGGGCGGCGGTGGAACGCGCACGGATCGACTTTACCGCGACCATGCCGTGCCACCCGGCGGTGTGACGAGTCGTTGCGATCAGCTGAAGGCGCGCTGGAGGACGCGCCGCAGGTCGTCAGTCGTCACCCGAGAGCCCATCGCCGAGATACGAGTCGCCGACACGGATCTCGATGTGGAGGTGCGGCCCGGCCGACCGAGAAGAGCTCGACGCTCTGTAGATGCGCGTAGCGGGTCACGACGCCATCGCCGTGGTAGTCGCGCGCGGAGCCGGGCGGGCGCTCGGGCTCGGTCGGGAGCGTGTAGCCGACCGGGAGCGGGAGCCGTTCAGGGCGGCGGCGGGCGCGACCGGACCGCGGCCGTGCTCCGGACTCCCCGCTCAGGTCGCCGCTCGTGTGACGACCTCGCGCGGAGCTACGTCACCCGCTCCTCTTCAGCCGGCCGGTCTGCTTCGCGTAGCGCTCGACGGCGACGAAGAGCCGCAAGCCGAGCGGGATCGACAGGATGCCGACGAGAAGCGCAGGCCACACCTCGGGCCAGAGCGCGGCGAGATCGGCGCCGTCCATGAGCGCGGAGCGCATGCCGCGGATGACGTACGTCGCGGGCGAGATCGTGGACAGCGCCTGCAGCCAGCCCGGCAGGACGTCGATCGGGTAGTACACGCCCGACACGAGGAGCACGACCGCCTGAACGATGTACGACATCTGGAGGCCCTTCTCCGGCCACATGAGAGGGAAGATGGCCGAGGCGACGCCGAGCCCGACGAACGCGAGCACGCCGACGCCGAGCAGCACGATCGCGGAGAGGACGCTCGCGTGCGAGAGATCGACCGGGACGAAGAGCGCGACGGCCGCGAGGGTCACGACGCTGAACACCGCGGCGCGGACGAGCGTCGCGACGCACATCCCGAGGAGGTGCGTGAGGCGCGGGACCGGGGACATGAACGTGTACTCGATGGTCCCCTCCCACCGCTCCCACGCGATGACCTCGCTGATGTTGTCGAAGATGATCCCGAGGAACCGCCACGCGATCGTCCCGACGAGGAGGTAGAGCACGAAGCGCGAGATCGCCGCCTGATCGACCTGGCCGCCGCTGATCGCGGGCGCGGCGAGGCCGATGTACGTGACGGAGAGGGACGTGACGATCCCGTAGACCACCCACACGACCTCCCAGGCCCAGTACCGCTTCGACAGCGCGATCTCGCGCTCGACGAATGCGTATGCCAGGCCTGCCTGGGCGATCACCTTCGCGTCGCTTCGGTCAGGTCGGCATCGTCGAGCCGCTTCCCGGTCGCGGTCATGAACACGTCCTCGAGCGCCGACGCGCCGTAGCGCGCGCGAAGCTCGTCGGTCGTGCCCTCCGCCACGAGACGACCCTCGTGGAGGATCCCGATCCGGTCGGCGAGGCGCTCGGCCTCGTCGAGATCGTGCGTCGTCAACAGGATCGTCGCGTCGTGCTCGAGCCGCAGGTCGCGCACGAACGCCTGTACCTCGCGCTTGCTGCGGATGTCGAGACCCGTGGTCGGCTCGTCGAGGAGCAGCAGCGTGGGGGCGGTGATGAAGGCGCGCGCGATCGCGACCTTCTGCTGCATGCCCCGCGAGAGCTTCTCGAGCGGCTCGTCCACGCGCCCCTCGGCGATCCCGAGGCGGCGCAGGATCGCGCGCGACTTCGACCGCGCGTCCTCGGGCGCGACGCCGTACAGCCGGCCGGCGTACACGAGGTTCTCCATGGCCGACAGCTTCTTGAAGAAGGACGCCTCGACCGAGACGCGGTTGATCAGCCGCTTCACCGCGAGCTCGTCGTCCCGCACGTCGAGTCCGAACACGGACACACGGCCCGCGTCGGGGACGAGCAGCGTCGAGAACATGCGGATGAGCGTCGACTTGCCCGAGCCGTTCGCGCCGAGGAGGCCGTAGATCTCGCCGCGCGCGACGCGCAGCGAGACACCGTCGACGGCGCGGCGGTCCTGCTTCTGGGCACGGAAGCTCTTGGTGACGCCGTCGGCCACGAGCGCATCCCGCGCCGGCGGCGTCAGATCGGGCTCTCTGGGTCTGGTCGCGCTGTCGATGGCCACCGCTCACTCCTTACGTCTCGCCGGAAATAAAAGGACCGTGGGTTCTGCCCACGGCCGGCGGTCAGGAGCGGGACTCGGTCCCTAGACCATCCGAGGAGTGGGCAGGCTCCGCCGCGGGAAACCCGCGTCGGTAGGCGCCATGAAGATCACGAGCACTGCGCCACTTCCTTTCGACGAGTCACGCGTCCGCGTGCGAACGCGAACGATAGCAAGCGATCGAGGGCGGGGCAATGCCCCGCCCTCTTCCGTGTCCGGCCCACGTCGGCCGCGCTCAGAGCGCGACGCGTCTTCCGCTCAGGAGCTGGATGACGAGCGCGATCAGCGCGAGCACGAGCACGAAGTGGATGAGCGCGCCCACCGAGGGCAACGCCACGACGCCGAGCAGCCAGAGGATCAGCAGGACCAGGACGATGGTCCAGAGCATGGGGAGAGCCTCCTTTGCGCTCGCGCAGGACGCAAGGAGCGTGCCCTGGACGGTGCCGGTGCTCGTCGAGCACACCTTTTCCATGCGGGACCCGCGCACCGACGACCCTGAGCCAGATCGCGCCGCAGGTCATCGACCCGCCGCGCGAGCAGCTCGCTCTCGCGCATGGGCAGGAACGGCGACGCCCCCGGCCCGAGGAGCGGCCGGGGGGCGTCGAGCGGAGGACGAAACAGTCGTCTAGGAGCTGGGCTTGAGCTGGTCGCGGATCACCCCGCCGCCGTGCAGCTGCGAGTGGACGTTGAAGTAGTAGCCCGACGGCGTCGTGATGATGTCCTGCGCGAGCGCGGGATCGACCGTGATGTTCGCCTTCGTCACCGGCGACGCGGTGCCACCGGTCGAGAGCGCGATCGGCTCGGCGGCCTTCTGGCCGGAGTCGACGACCACGCCGCCGTTCTGACCGGCGACCTGCTTGTGGATGTGGAAGAGCGTGATCATCGTGGTGGTCGGGCAGCCGCTGATCGTGAGATCGAACTGGCCGGTCGCCGCGGTGATCTTGCCGGTCGCGTCCTTCGTCGTACTGAGCGTGAACGTACCCTTCCCGGAGCACGACGCCTCGGCGTCGGCGATCGCCGGGACCTCGTTCGACGTCTTCAGGTCGGCGGTGAACACGTACTTGAGCTGTGGCGTCGGGGATGGCGCCGGGGTCGCCGTGGGCACGGTCGTCGGTGCGGTCGTCGGTGCGGTGGCCGCGCCGCCGCAGGCCCCGAGGAGCACCGCGGTCGCCGCGAGGCTGGCGAGAAGACGCATAGGTACCTCCCTGGTCACTCACAGGGGGATACGCGCGGCGCCGCGCGCCGGATGAAATGGTGGAAAAGAGCCCGAGCGAGGCCGGTAAGCCGGATCCAGTCGTGGACGGTCATCTCTCTGCGACGGAGGTCGCCCTCCGCCTCTAGCGGCGTACCCGGGGACGGCGCGGGCCACGCCATGGTCCCCCTGCTTCGCCTTGCTACGGGAAGAGCTTGCCCGTTTCACCCCGCTTGCGCGGGTTCGTCACTGTGGCGCGGTCCTCGCCTCGCGGCGGACGGGTGTTACCCGCTTCCCTGCCCTGCGTAGTCCGGACTTTCCTCGACGGCTTTCGCCGCCGCGACCGTCTGGCCTGCTCGGAAGGCCATTGTATCGCTACGCGGGCTTCACACCCGCCGCGGAAAGAAGCGCCTCGGCCCCGGGATCGCCGCTTTCTTGGACGAAGACCGACCGGACTCGAGCGGCTCCCGCTTGGTCGCCTCGCCGCTCGAGATCGGCGATGAGCGTCGCGGCGTCGATCACCGCCGGGCCGAGGAAGGCGCGTGCCCAGCCGGTCAGGACCACGCCCCGTGCGACGCGACGCGCGTTCGCGCAGAGGAGCGCCCCGTGCACGAGCCCGAGGGGCGACGACGCGAGCGATCCGAGGTCATCGGCGCTCTCGCGGAGGCCGAGGGCGCGCAGTGCCGGCAGGTCCGCGCTCGTCGCGCGCTCGACCGCGAGCTTCGCGCGAAGGACGTCCGCCGGATCGCCGTCGCACGCGAACGGCGCGGCGAGCACGTCCTCCATGAGCAGCCACGGTCCGAGCGCGGCGTGCGGGGGCGGCAGACCGCGCGCGTGCACGCGCGGGACGTGCGCCGTCTTGCGCGCGAGGAACGGAAGGAGCTGCGCCTCGAGCGTCCGCCCCTTCGGACTGCGCTCGAACAGCACGGCGGTGGGACCCGCGCCGGTCTCGTAGCGGAGGCGCCGCCGTTCGACGCCGTCGTCGCCCGGGAGCTCCTCCGCCGAGACCGACCCCACGCGCGTCCCGAGGCTCCGCGAGACGAGGTCGGCCAGCGGATCGCGCTCCGGCAGATCGCTCACGCTCGCTGGTCCCCCGCTCTCATGCGGGGCCGTCGTCGATGGCCTTGTTGCTGAGCGCGTCGGCGATGAGGTTCTCCTCGCGCGGGATATGGCTGATGGTGCGCTTCGCGAACGAGGCGAGGAGCTCCCCCGCGCGAAGCGCGAGCGGCTTCATGTTCGGATGCCTCACCTTCCAGAGCCCGCGCATCTGCTGCACGACGAGGAGCGAGTCCATGCGCACGTCGATCTCGTCCATGCCCCGGCGCCGCGCCTCCTCGAGGCCCATGATGAGCGCGGTGTACTCGGCCACGTTGTTCGTCGCGCGACCGAGGTGCCTGGTGAGCTCGGCGAGCACGTGACCGTCGGCGTCGAGCAGGACCGCGCCGGCGCCTGCCGGTCCGGGATTCCCGCGCGCCGCGCCGTCCGCGTAGAGGATCCCTTTCACCCCGGGTCCACGACGAGCTCGGCGAACCGCGCTCGGTCGATGTTGCCCCCGGACACGATGGCCACGACGCGCTCCCCCGCCGTGACGCGGACGCGCCCGGCCAGGAGCGCGCCCACCGCGGCCGCGCCCGCGGGCTCCGCGACGAGCTTCGCGCGCTCCGCGAGGAAGCGCAGCCCGTCCGCGATCAGCGCATCCGGGATCACGACCACGTCCTCGACGAGACTGCGCACGATGTCGAGGTTCCGCGTGCCGGCGATGGGCGCGGCAAGACCGTCGGCGATGGTCTTCGGAGAGACCGGGACGGGCTTCCCGGCGTCGAGCGCGAGGCGCATGGCGGCGGCGTTCTCCGGCTCGACGCCGATCACGCGGACGCCTGGCCGCTTGGCGGTCGCGGCGACCGCGACGCCGGCGATGAGCCCGCCTCCGCCCACCCCCAGCACCACGACGTCGGCGTCCGGGACGTCGTCGAGGATCTCGAGTCCGAGCGAGCCGTGGCCGGTGATCATCGCGTCGTCGTCGTAGGGGTGGAGGAAGTAGGCGCCCGTCTGCTCCTGGAGCGTCTGGACGAGGGAGCGCAGCCCGGTCATGTCGCTCGCGAAGCGGATCTCCGCGCCGTAGCCGCGCGTCGCGTCGACCTTCGTCCGCGGGGCGCTCTCCGGCATCGCGACGGTCACCTTCACGCCCACGGCGGAGGCCGCGTAGGCGATCGCGGCGGCCGCGTTACCCGCGCTCATCGTCACGATCCCCTTGGCGCGCTGGTCCGCCGTCAGGCTCTGGACCGCGAAGAGGGCGCCGCGGGGCTTGAACGACCCGGTGCGCTGGAACGACTCGGCCTTGAGGTACGCGATCGCCCCGATGCGCCCGCCCAGGGTGCGGCTCGTGAGCATGGGTGTCCGATGGAGGTGCGGCGCGGTCAGGGCGCGGGCACGTTCGACGTCGGCCAGGGAGATCGTCACGAGCGGTCGGCCCTCCAGGGTCACGTGGGCCCACCAGGATTCGAACCTGGGACCAAGGGATTATGAGTCCCCCGCTCTAGACCACTGAGCTATGGGCCCCAGCGCCTATCCCAGCCTCTATGCTACGCAGCGAGCGTTCGCGAGGGGAGTCGCGTGCAGCTTCCGCACGCGCGTGCACGTTCTGGGGAGACGTCGCGCGGAGGGAAGCCGTGGGCAAGGTCATCGCGATCGCGAACCAAAAGGGCGGCGTCGGGAAGACGACGACCGCAATCAACCTGGGCGGCGCGCTCGCGTCGATCGGGAAGCGCGTCCTCTGCCTCGACCTCGATCCGCAGGCGAACCTCACCGTCGGCCTCGGCATCGACATCAACACCGTCGAGCGGAACATCGCGAACGTCCTCGTCGATCCCGACGTGTCGCTCGAATCGATCATCCGGCCCTCGAAGACGCGCAACGTCGAGGTCGCGCCCGCGACGCTCGAGCTGTCGGCGGCCGAGGTCGAGCTCTTCAACGCGATCGGCCGCGAGATGGCGCTGCGCGACAAGCTCACGCCGGAGGTCGCGCAGCGCTACGACTACATCCTCATCGATTGCCCGCCCACGCTCGGCCTGCTCACGCTGAACGCGCTCGTCGCGTCCGACGGCGTGATCATCCCGGTGCAGACGCAGTACTACGCGTTGAAGGGCGTCGCCGCGCTGCTGCGCATCATCAAGACGGTGCAGTCGCGTCTGAATCAGAACCTGAAGGTGTACGGGCTGCTCCCCACCTTCTACGACAGCCGCACGATCCTCGCGCGCGACATGCTCGACTCGCTGAAGGACCTTGGAGACCACCAGGTCTTCGCGACGGTCATCCGTCAGTCGGTGAAGATCGGCGAGGCGCCGACCGCCGGCGTGCCCATCACCGAATACGACAAGAAGTCGGACGCCGCGAAGGCGTTCGTCGATCTGGCCAAGGAGGTCGTCCGTGCTCACTAGCCCGACCACGACGAAGGGCAAGTCGTTCCGCGACGCAGGGAGCCGGATCTTCCAGCAGGAGAACGATGCGCAGCCCGGCATCATCAGCCTCCTCGCTGCGCGCACGCCGACGGCGGTGCGCGAGATCCCGATCGAGAAAGTGCAGCCGAACCCGAGCCAGCCGCGGATGACCTTCCACGAGGAGACGCTGCAAGAGCTCGCCGCGTCGGTGCGCGAGCACGGCGTGCTGCAGCCGATCCTCGTTCGGCCCTCCGGCGAGGGCTACGAGATCATCGCCGGCGAGCGCCGCTGGCGCGCGTCGAAGATCGCCGGCAAGGAGACCATCCCCGCGATCGTCGAGCGCTTCGACGACGCGACCGCGCTCGAGATCGCCCTCATCGAGAACCTGCAGCGCGAGGATCTTTCGCCGCTGGACGAGTCCGTCATCTACAAGAAGATGACGAGCGAGCTCGGGTACTCCATCCGTCAGCTCGCGGGCAAGCTTGGCAAGGACAAGGGCTACGTCGAGAACCGCCTGCGCCTCGCGAACGCGCCGGACGACGTGCGCGAGATGGTCTCGCAGCGCTACGACACGCTCTCCGCCGCGTACGAGCTCATGAAGATCGACAACCCGCGCCGCCGGAAGGCGCTCGCGAAGCAGGTGCTCGCGGGTCAGCTCACGCTGCTCCGCCTCCACGACCGTGTCGAGCGGATCCTCAACCCGCAGGAGAAGCCCGCGAAGCCGGAGCCGGCGATCCCGCCCCTCCGCGACGACGCGCTCATCACCGCCACGCGGAAGCTGAACGAATCGCTCGCCGAGCTGTCGCGCGCCATCGGCGAGGACGCCGGCGCTCCGGCCATCCCCGAGGGGGATCGCCAGAACCTGGCCAAGTTCCTCACGATCTCGCGCGCGCGTCTGGACAATCTGGTCGCGAGGCTGAAGAGTGGAAGGTGATGGATGACCGCCGCCTAGATCCTCGCGCGAGCGCGCTGTCGTTCGTGGTGACGTGCGCGCTCGCGACCGCGGCGGCGACCGGGTTGTTCGTCCTGCTCGACCCGCGCGCGCAGGCCTTCTGGGCGGCGTGGCTGGGCGAGCTCGTCGGGGCGATCCAGGCGCCGTTCGGAGGCCGCTAGACCTCGACCCGGGCCTCTTCCGTCCGCGTGCGCTCTCGCTGCGAGCGCGTATCGCGCACGATCGACACCGCCGTCACGACGAGCCCGAGGCTCGTCATGAGGAAGATCGCGGGGTCCGACAGCACGAGCTCCATCACGGCACGCCCTGAGGCACATCCCGTGCCAGACGAGCGGGTGGACGGTCGTTACGCGGCCGTCATATTGGCCCGCGTCACGCGGTCCTCGGACGACGCGCGGGTCGCATCTTCTGGACACGCACCTGCGCGACACGGCGACCGTCGACCGCCGTCACCTGGAAGCGATAGCCCTCGACCTCGACGACGTCGCCGACCTCCGCGACGCGCCCGAGACGGCCGAACACGAGCCCGCCGACGGTGTCGTACGGCTCGCCCGCGAGCGCGATCTGGAGGCGATCGCGAAGGTCGTCCAGCGCCACGAGTCCGTCGATACTGAAGGTGCCCGGCGCCTCTTCGCGGATCCGCTGAACGTCCGCCGGCTCGAACTCGTCGCGCACCTCGCCGACCAGCTCCTCGAGGATGTCCGCCAACGTCACGACGCCGGCCGTCCCGCCGAACTCGTCGATGACGATCGCGAGACCCGCGCGCTGCCGCCGGAACTCCGCGAGGGCCTGATCGAGCCGGAGCGTCTCCGGGATGAACGGCACGCGCCTCATGAGATCGCGGGCCTTCGCGTGGGAGGTGCGGTCGACGCCGACGAGATCCTTCACGTGGACCACGCCGACCACGTGGTCCAGGTCCTCGCGATACACCGGGAAGCGCGAGAGGCGGGTCTGGCGCGCCACGGCGATGAGGCCGCCGAGATCGAGGTCCTCCGGGACGGCGGCGATCTCCGTGCGCGGGATCATCACCTGCCGCACGACCGTGTCGGCGAAATCGAGCGCGTTGCCGACGATGACGCGTTCGCTCTCCTGCAGCACACCCTGCCGCGCCGAAGCCGCGACGAGCATCTTGAGCTCCTCGTCGCTGTGCACGTCGAGGTCTCCAGTCGCCTTCGCGCCCACCGCACGGAGCACCGCGGCGGCGCTCCGGTTCATCAGCCAGATGAAGGGATACGCGGCGCGGTACGTGTAATGGAGCGGGTGCGCCGTCCAGAGCGCGACCGGCAGGGGCCGCTGGATCGCGAGGTACTTTGGCGCGAGTTCGCCGAAGACGACGGTGACGTACGTGACGAGCGCGAACGCGATGAGGAAGCTCACGACGTGGAACGCGGCGTCCGAGGTGTCGCGCAGCCAGCCGAAGACCGGATCGATGAGCCGCGACACGGCGGGCTCGCCCAGCAGCCCGACGCCGAGCGACGCGAGGGTGACGCCGAGCTGCACGGTCGAGATGTACGGCTCGATGTCGTCGGAGATACGCGCCGCGAGCTTCGCGCGAACGCTTCCGGTCTTCGCGAGCTCGTCCAGCTGCGTCCCGCGCACGCGGACGAATGAGTACTCCGCCGCGACGAAGAACCCGTTCACGAGGACGAGGATGGCCGTGAGAAGGATGGCCGCGCCCGCGTCCATTCCGGCACATTCTCGCACTGAATACACTCCGGCGATGCGGGTCGTGATCCGCCTGTTCGCGTCGTACCGCGAAGCCGCGGGCGTCGGCCGAATCGAGATCGAGCTCCCGCCGGGCGCGGCGGTGCGCGACGCGATCGCCGAGATCGTGAAGCGCCATCCGCTCGTGGCCGAGGGTCGCCAGGTCGTCATCGCGCGGAACCGCGAGTACGTGACCGCCGACGAGCCGCTCGCCGACGGCGACGAGGTGGCGCTCATCCCGCCGGTGTCGGGCGGCGCCACGAGCATCGCGCCGATCCTCGTCTCCGCATCGCCGCTCTCCGTCGACGACGTGCTCGCCGCCGTGCGCGATCGCGGATTCGGCGGCGTCGTCGTCTTCCTCGGCACGGTCCGCGACCGAAGCCGCGGAAAGCGCGTCACCCACCTCGAGTACGAGGCCTACGCCGAGATGGCCGAAGCCAAGATGCGCGAGATCGCGAACAAGCTGGAAGCGAAGTACGCGCCCTCGCGCGTCGTGATGCATCACCGCGTCGGCGCTCTCGCGCTCGGCGACATCGCCGTGATCGTCGCCGCGGGCGCGCCGCATCGAGACGCCGCGTTCGCCGCCGCCCGCGACGGCATCGACGAGCTGAAGACCGTCGTCCCGATCTGGAAGAAGGAGTTCTCGGACGACGGCGCCGTCTGGATCGAGGATCACGCCTGATGACCGGGTCGCGGACGCCGCGAGCCGGGGCGCGACCCTGCCGCCGGGCCTTCGGCGTCTCGAGGCGATGCATCCGCCGGTCACGCGGCCGCGATGCCGCGCGACGGGCCGGGTGCTGACGAAGCTCGGCGTCGCCGTCGTCGACGTGCCGGCGCAGCGCTGCGGCGGCGCGTAGCTCGATGGATACGGCCGCCTGCTCGCGGGCGACGCCCGGTGACGCGAGCGCGCCGAAGCCTTCAGCGGGAAGATCCGCGGCGTGAGCCCGTACCTCGCTCCGCTCGCTGCTCCGGACCTCGGTCGTCTCGCGCCGGACGTCACCCACCGGGAGCCCCGCTCTCTCGCGCACGCGCAGCGCATCCCGACGCAACCGCGCGCGCTGCTGGGGCGGATCCGCGATCTCGTGCTCGCGGACGCGCTGCTCGAGCGCAAGCTCGCCGCGATCGCGGCGACCGGCGTCCTCGATCGGGCCATGGCATGAGCGCGCGACGAGGTCTCACGATCGGGGCCGCGGTCGTCGCGACGATCGTCGCGGTCGGCTCGCTCCTGTTCATCCCGCTGTCGATCGCGGTCGGCCATCCGCAGAACGCGATCGCCGAGCTCGGACTGCTCGTCGTCTGCGTCTGGTACGTCGCGCGCGTCATGCGCGCCGACCGCCGCCGCCGCCTCGCGGCGGAGGCCGCGCTTCCGCCAGAGCGCCGGCCCGCGCGCCGCCAGCCGCGGCGGCCGATCACCTTCCAGCCGCGCGAGACGCTGGTCACGTTCGGGATCTGGTTCGCGATCATCTTCGCGTTCGACGCGATCGCGCTCGGCATGGACACCTTCGTGAACGCCGGGGTGGCGCTCTTCGCCGGCTTCATGCTCGCGACGCTGACGGTCACCGGACGGCACATGATGTTCCGGCTCACCGCGGAGGAAGACGAGATGAGATCGAGCGACGAGCGGTTCACCCGCGAGGGGCGAGACCGCTGAATGGATCTCGGTGTCCAGATCGAGCCGCAGCTCGGGTTCAGCTACGAGTCGGTGCGGGACATCGCGCGCGCCGCGCACGGCGCGGGATTCACGCGGCTCTGGATCTCCGACCATCTCTTGCTCCACAAGGACGCGGTCGACGTCGACTGCCTCGAGGCCTGGACCCTGCTCGCGGCCCTCGCGCGTGAGACGGAGGGCATCCGTATCGGCCCGATGGTCACCTGCCAGTCCTATCGCAACCCCGCGCTGCTCGCGAAGATCGCCGCCGGGGTCGATCAGATGTCGGGCGGCCGCCTCGAGTTCGGCATCGGCGCCGGATGGAAGGAGCTCGAGTACGAGCAGTACGGCTACGACTTCCCCGACGCGGGCGTGCGCGTGACGCAGATGGTGGAGACGATCGAGATCTGCACGCGGCTCTGGCGTGAGGATCGCGCGACCTATCGCGGCAGGTACTACCGCATCGAGGACGCGGTCTGCGCGCCGAAGCCCACGCAATCGCCGCTCCCGATCTGGATCGGCGGGTCGAAGCCACGCGTCATGCGCATCGCGGCACGCCATGCCGCGTGGTTCAACATGACGATCCTCGCCGGCACGCTGGAAGACCGCCTCGCGCTCATGCGCGACGGGCTCGCGGAGGCGTGCGCGGCGGTGGGGCGCGATCCCAGCACGCTCCGACGCAGCCTCTTCGTGCAGGCCTTCGTCGCGCCCACGCGTGGCGGGGTGGACGACCTCGTGCGCGAGCTCGCCGGACGCGCGAACACCACGCCCGAGCGGTGGCGCGCGGCCCGGCCGGGCGCGATCGTGGGGACGCCGGACGAGGCGGCCGAACGCTTCCGCGTGATCGCGAAGGCCGGCGTCGACCACGCGAACGTGATGTTCCCGTTCGGTCGCGAGCTTGATGGTGTCAAAGCTCTGTCCGAGGTCGCGCGCTCCTAGACTCGCGCCGCATGGTCACGACCCAACACGGCGCGCGGGACTGATGGAGATCTGGTTCGCGGTCAGCGTGGTCGCGCCGCTCTGGATCCTCGGCGGCTACGCCGCGCTGCTGCTCTTCGATCCCGCTCGCGGGTGGCGCCGCCGCCGCTGACCGGCGTCAGGCCGGGGGTCGCCGCGTGTGGTGATCGGTGTCGCGCTGGTACGCGGACACGAGCGCGAGGAGGAGCGGCTCGGAGAACGGCGGGCCGACGAGCTGCAGCCCGACGGGAAGGCCGTCCGTCCCGAGGCCGCACGGGAAGAAGATCGCCGGCAAGCCCGCGAGATTGCCCGCGGGAATGAGCGCGAGGTTCCCGGGTCGGCGCGTCTGTGGCGGATTGCTCGCGGTCGTCGGCGGTGAATCCAGGGGCTGCGTGACCGGCGTCGCGGTGATCGCGCGTCCGACCGAGAGGATGACGTCGGCGTCCCGGAAGATCTCGTCGAACGCCTCGGAGAGACGCACGCGCAGCCGCATCGCCTGGAGGTAGTCGCGCGCCTTGATCTCGAGCGCGGCGCGCAGTCCCGCCTTCTGCCGCGCGTCGACCAGCTCTTCGAAGCGATCGCCCTCGATCAGCTCCGCGAAGATCGTCGCCCCCTCGGCGCCGTACACCGTCCCCACCATCGGGCCGTAGGGCAGATCGGCCGGCAGCGTCGCGCGCTGGAACGCGGGCACGAGCCGGCGGAACTCCTCGACGCCACGCTCCAGCGCCGCCTTCGCCTCGGGCGCGGCGTGGTCGGCCACGTCCTCCTCGGCGAACGCGACGCGCGCCCGCTTCACGGCGGAGCCGGCGCGCCGCTCGAGCGGCCGGAAGCGCTTCCCCGACGAGCTCGCGTCCTTGCGATCCGGACCGGCGATCGCGGCGAGCACGAGCGAGACGTCGTCGGCGCTTCGCGCCATCGGTCCGATCTTGTCGAGCGTCCACGAGAGCGCCATGGCGCCGTGGCGCGAAACGAGCCCGTACGTCGGCCGGAGGCCGGTCACGCCGCAGTACGCGGAGGGCGTTCCGATGGACCCGGATGTCTCGCTGCCGAGCGCGTACGGGACGAGGCCGGCCGCGACCGCGGCCGCGGATCCGCTCGACGACCCGCCGGACCAGCGCTCGGTGTTCCACGGGTTGCGACCGGGTCCCTGGAGCGACGCGCTCGGATAGCGGTATCCCCCGCCTCCGGCCAGCTCGACCATCGCGAGCTTCGCCGCCAGCACGCCACCCGCACGACCGAGCTTCGCGATCGCCGTCGCGTCCAGGTCGATCACCTGCTCGCGATACGGCGGCGCGCCCCAGGTGGTGGGCGCGCCCTTCGCGGCAAGGAGGTCCTTTGCTCCGTAGGGGATGCCGAGCAGCGGACGCGCGTCTCGGCGCTTCAGCGCGGCGTCCGCCCTCTTCGCCTCGCGCCGCGCGCGCTCGCGCATGACGGTCGCGACCGCGTTGTAGCGCGGACCCTCGCGCTCCAGGAGATCGCAGTACTCGTCGGCGAGCTCGAGCGCGGAGACCTCGTGTCCCCGGAGCGAGTCCCGCAGCTCCGCGACGGTCGCGAAGCGGTGTCCGCTCAGGGCCGGTACACCGTGGGAGGCTCGGTCGCGATCGGAACGCGTTGCCTGCGCAGCTCCTGCGCGCTCTTGTCGATCGCCTCGCGCGCCTGCGCCGCGAGCACGTCCGGATCGTCGCTCACCCGCGTCGTCGGCGCGGTGGTGCGCTCGTCCTCTTCCTTCTCCGTCACGGCAGCGGCGAGGATAGCGCGTGCTACCCTCGGTCGATGGAGGCCCCGCGCGTGCAGCGCAGGTACGTGATCAACGAGCAGCCGCTCTCGCCACGCGATTACGAGGTGCCGGTGGGCTGGTGGGGCTGGAATTGGGACCCGCCCATCCCGATGTCGATCACCGCGATCGTGCGCGCGGGCAACATGGACACGCGCACCGCGGCATTGTGCGGCATGACCATCGCATCGCACGGCTCGCTCCTCATCGCGGCGGAGCAGCCGCATTCCGGAAAGACGACCACGCTCACCGCGCTCCTCGACTACCTCCCGCTGCGCACGCGGCGCGTGTTCGTGCGCGGATGGGCGGAGACGTTCGACTTCCTCGAGCAGACACGCGCCGAGGAAACGATCCTCCTTGCGAACGAGCTGTCGTCGCATCTGCCGGTGTACCTCTGGGGCCCGAAGGCGGTCCGCGTCTTCGGCACGTTGCGCCGTGGGTACGCCCTCGGATCGACCCTCCACGCCGACAGCGCGGAAGAGGCCGTGGCTCAGCTGACCGAGGAGCTCGGCGTCGCGCCGGCAGACCTCGCGCGCGTGCACCTGCTGATGGTGATGCGCATCTACGCGACGAGCCGCGGCGGTCACGCGCGCAGGGTCGTGTCGCTCCATCGGCTCGCGGCGCGCGGCGACGCCGTCTCGCCCATACCGCTCGTCACGCACGACGCCGACGAGGACGCGCATGCGCACGACGAGAGCGCGGAGGCCGCGCTCCTCGCGTCGCTTCGCGGCGAGGATGCCGAGGCGGCCGACCGCGAGCTCCGGCGGCGCGCCGCCTTGCTCGACGAGCTCATCGCGCGCGATACCTTCGAGATCGCCGACGTACGCGACGCGCTCGCCGCCGACCGCGGCGAGCACCTGCCCGCCGGGCTCAGAGGAGACCCGGTGAATGGCTAGTCCCTCCGCCACGAAAGGATTCCGTGGATGACCGATCGCCCATCGACCATCGGCGAGCTCCGCGAGACCGCCTACCGGCCCCGCCCGGTGAAGGAGGAGCTGCGCGCGAACCTCATCGCGTCCCTCACGAAGAAGACACGGCTCTTCCCCGGCATCGTCGGCTACGAGGCCACGGTCGTGCCCGCGATCGAGAACGCGATCCTGTCGGGGCAGGACATCATCCTCCTCGGCGAGCGCGGCCAGGCGAAGACCCGCATCGCGCGGCAGCTCATCGAGCTGCTCGATCCGGCCGTGCCCGCCATCGCGGGGTGCGAGATCAACGACGACCCCTTCGCGCCGATCTGCGCGGCGTGCCGCTACCGCATCGCGAACGACGGCGACAGCGTCGAGCTCGTGTGGCTCGCCGCGGACCAGCGCTACACCGAGAAGCTCGCGACGCCGGACATCTCGGTGGCGGATCTCATCGGCGAGGTCGACCCGATCAAGGTCGCGGAGGGCCGCTATCTTTCCGACGAGCTGACCATCCACTACGGCCTTGTCCCGCGCACGCACCGCGGCATCTTCGCGCTCAACGAGCTCCCCGACCTGGCCGAGCGCGTCCAGGTGAGCCTCCTGAACGTGATGGAGGAGCGCGACGTGCAGATCCGCGGATACAAGGTGCGCCTGCCGCTGGATCTCTTCGTGGTCGCGTCCGCGAACCCGGAGGACTACACCAACCGCGGCCGGATCATCACGCCGCTCAAGGACCGCTTCGGCTCGCAGATCCGGACTCACTACCCCAAGGAGATCGCGATCGAGGTCGGGATCATGGAGCAGGAGCGCAACACGTTCACCGACGAGGGCATCACGACGATCGTGCCCGGCTACATGAAAGAGATCCTCGCGGAGGTGTCGCAGCTCGCGCGGCGGTCGCCGGAGATCTCGCAGCGCTCCGGCGTGTCGGTGCGCGTCTCGGTCGCCAATTACGAGAATCTCGTCTCGAGCGCGCTCAAGCGATCGCTCCGCAACGGCGAGACCACGGTCGTGCCGCGCATCAGCGACCTGCCCGCGGTCGTCGCCTCGACCGCCGGCAAGATCGAGCTCGAATCCGTCGGCGACGTCACCGAGGAGCGCGTCATCGAGCGGCTCGCGCAGCGCGCGGTCCTCAACGTGTTCAACCGCACCTTCTCGCTCGGCGAGTTCGACGCGCTGCTCGCGGCGTTCCAGCGCGGCGCGACGATGCACGTCTCCTCGAGCCTGCCGTCCGGTGAGTACGTGAAACAGGCGCTGCAGATCCCTGGCATGAAGGGGGCGGTCGCGAAGCTCGGCGCCGCGGGCAATCCGTCGACCGTCGCGGCGGCCGTCGAGTTCGTCCTCGAAGGGCTGCACTTGAATAGGAAGCTCAACAAGGAGCGCGGCGAGTCTCGGAGCACGTTCCGCGCATGAACGAGACCCCTCGACTGGACGACTTCGGCCGAGAGATCCGCTATTCGCGATGGGACGGAACGCAGCGGCTCGACGCGCTCGAGGCGGAGGAAGTGCTCTCGGCGATGAGCGATGAGCTCTTGAGCGGCGGTGATCTCGAGGACGCGATGGCGCGCCTTTCGCGCTGGGGCATCCCTGGCCGCATGGAGGGCATGAAGGATCTCCTCGAGCGGCTTCGTGCGGCGAAGCAGCGCCGCGCGCAGCGGCACGACCTCTCGACCGCGTTCGACCAACTCAAGGAGAAGCTCGAGGAGGTGAAGCGCCTGGAGCGCGAGGGCCTGGAGCGCCGTCGCGCCGCCCAGGCGCCGAACGAGCAGCTGAGGCAGGCGATGGAACGCCTCGCGCAGGAGCGCCTCTCGCAGCTCGACGATCTGCCCGAGGACTTCGGACGCGCGGTGCGCGCGCTCAAGGATTACGAGTTCGTCGAGCCGAAGGCCGCCGAGAAATACCGGGAGCTCCTGAAGGAGCTGCAGCAGCAGGTGCTCGGCTCGTACTTCAAGAACATGCGCGAGTCCCTGCAGAACCTGACACCGGAGCAGCTCGAGCGGACGCGGCAGATGATCCGCGACCTCAATCGCGCGCTGAAGGAGCGCATGGAGGGAGGCGAGCCCGACTTCGAGGCGTTCCAGCGCCAGTACCCGGAGCTCGCGGGCGGCGCGAAGGACTGGGACGACCTCCTCCGTCAGCTCGCGCAGGGCATGGCCGCCATGCGCTCGCTCTGGCAATCGATGTCGACGGACATGCGGCAGCAGCTGGAGGAGCTGCTCGGCGCGGCGTTCAACGACCCGGGTCTGCAGTCCGCGATGAACGATCTCGCCGAGACGCTCTCGCAGCTGATGCCCACCGAGGGATACGAGCACGCGGTGCACGGCGACGAGCCGATCACGCTCGCGGAGGCGCTCGGCCTGATGGACGAGATGAACCAGCTCTCCGACATGGAGGAGGTCGTGCGCGGCGCGCGCGGGTCGGGCGACCTCGATCCACTCGATCCGGACCAGGTCGAGCGGCTCGCGGGACCCGGCGCGCGGCAGTCGCTCGAGCAGCTCCAGCAGATGAGCAAGCTGCTCGAGGAAGCCGGTCTCATCCGCAAGGACGGCGAACGCTACGAGCTGACGCCGCGCGGCATCCGCAAGATCGGACAGCGGTCGCTCGAAGAGATCTTCGCAACGCTCAAGCGAGACGCGTTCGGGAGCCACCGTTCGCGAGTCCGAGGGCGCGGTGGCGACCCGACGGACGAGCTGAAGACCTACGAGTTCGGCGATCCCTTCCTGCTCGATCTGCCGGCAACCGTGCGCAACGCCGTCTTCCGCGACGGCGCGAAGGTACCGGTGAAGCTGCAGGCACGGGACTTCGACGTCTATCGCACCGAGCTCATGACGCAGTCGGCCACCGCGATCCTCGTCGACGTGTCACGCTCGATGCTCTTCCGCGGCTGCTTCCTCGCGGCGAAGAAGGTCACGCTCGCGCTCGACTCGCTCATCCGCACGACGTTCCCGAAGGACGACCTCTACATCATCGGGTTCTCCGCGTACGCGCAGGAGCTGAAGCCCTCCGACCTCCCGGGCCTGACCTGGAACGAATACGTGTACGGCACGAACATGCAGCACGCCTTCTCCACCGCGCGCTCGCTGCTGTCGCGATCGCGCGGCAAGAACAAGCAGATCATCCTCATCACGGACGGCGAGCCCACCGCCCACTTCGAGGCCGGCGATCCCGAGCCGCGCTTCAACTACCCGCCCACGAAGCGCACCTTCGAGGAGACGCTCCGCGAGGTCGTCCGCTGCACGCGCGAGCGGATCACGATCAACACCTTCATGCTCGCGCGCGGCCATTACCTCGTGGACTTCGTGAACCAGATGTCGAAGATCAACACCGGTCGCGCGTTCTACGTCGAGCCGGAGCGGCTCGGCGAGTACGTCCTCGTGGATTACGTCGGCCACAAGCGGCGGCGCGTCAGCTGACCGCCAGCCGGCCGGCTCCGTCAGCGACGCCCGGCGAGCGCGAGCGCGGTCACGACGCACACCAGCGCGCCGACCAGCGGCCAGTACAGCAGCCCCAGCGACGCTCCGACGAAGCCGAAGGCCGCTCCGAAGCGGTCGCCAGGGTCGGTCGCGAAGCCGATGAGGTTGCCGGTCTGCGCGAGCCACGCCGTGCCCGCGCCCACGAGTCCGGTGAACGCGCCGAGCACGCCCGACCATACGACGCCGGAGCCGCCGCGGAGCGGGCCGCGATCGCGCAGCATCGCGCGCGTCAGCGCGATCCAGCCCGCGATGGAGAGGATGCCGCCGAGCCAGCCGGCGACGGGGACCTGCTCGAAGAGCGTGATAGCGAGGAAGACGATGGTGCCGAGCGCGAGATGCAGCGCGGCGCCGATCACGCCCGTGTCGCCGGACGACCCGTGCGCATGAATCCGAGCACGCGCCGCCACGCGTCGGCGCACGCATCCTTGTGCCAGTCGAAGCTGCGGTCGAAGAAGGAATGCGGCGCGCCGGGATACGTCTCGATGTGATGCGCGACCTTCGCGTTGGTGAGGGCCGTTTCGAAGGCGCGCACCTCGCTCTCGGGGATGCCCGGGTCCGCTCCGCCGAAGTGACCGAGCACCGGCGCCCGCGTGCCCGCCGCGCGATCCGCCGGCGCGGTGCCCTCTTCGCCGGGCCGCGTCGAGAGCCGGCCGTAGAAGCCCACGACCCCCGCGAGCTCCGACTGGTCGGCCGATGCGTTGAAGGCGACGCCGCCGCCCATGCGGAAGCCGAGCACGAAGATGCGGCGCGCGTCGGTCGCGCCACGCAGATGACCGATGGCGCTCGCGATGTCGCCCTGGATCGGCGCGGGCTGCGTCAACGGCAGGTGGTCCCGGAACGGGAAGCGTCGCCGCGGCGGTCGATGCCCGCGGTGCGTCCGAAGTGGTCGAAGGCGCTCGCGTGCACGCCCGCGCCGGCGAAGCGCTCCGCCCGCTCCTCGTAGAAGCGATGAAGGCCACGCACGTCCGGCGCGATCACCACGCCGATGTCGCCGCCGCGCGCCTTCGCGAGGTACGCGCGGAAGCGCGCGCCGTCCTCGCTGGCGATGATGACCTCGGCGCCGCCCGCGCCACCCGAGATCGGCCGCAAGCCGGGCGGCAGATCCGGCGGGACCGCGCCAGTAACACACGTGCGTCGGTATCCTATGGCGATGGCCGATCTGAGGCAGCGTGTCGAGGCGAAGATCGCGGAGATGCGTCCGTACCTCGAGCGCAGTGGCGGTCGGGTGGAGCTCGTCGATATCGAGGACCACGTCGCGCGCGTCCGCGTGTGGCTGACGAGGCCCGGCCCGAGCCGGCTCGTCGTGTCCCTCCAGCTGAAGAGCGGCATCGAGCGTGCGCTCCGCGACGACATCCCGGAGCTGCGCGGCGTGGAGGCCGTGAATCTCCCGCCCTACGCGGAGCTCGGCTGGGATCAGCCCGCGTTCACGCCGGTCGATCTGCCGGTCACGCCGGAGAAGACCTCGGCCTGATCGCGTCGCCGCCACGCGGACCCGAGACCCGCCTCAGCGGCGACGACTTTCGGCGGCCACGGTCAGCGGAGCGCGCGCCAGCGGAGCGCGCGTCAGCGGCGCGTGATGAGCGCGGGCGCGAGGGTCCGCCACTCGAGCGCGGCCGGCGCCGCGAGATCCGTGCGGACGACCTGGATGCACACGTGGTCGGCGCCCCGCGCGCGGTGCTCGTCCACGCGCCGGCGGATCGCGCTCGCGTCGCCCCAGGCGACGATCGCGTCGACGAGCGCGTCGCTCCCGCCGCTCGCGATATCGGCATCCGTCCACCCGAGCCGCCGCAGGTTGTTCGCGTAGTTGTCGAGCGCGAGGTACCGCTTCATGTGACGGCGCGCGGCGCTCCGCGCCACCGCTGGGTCCGTGGCCAGCACGACGGCCTGCTCCACGGCGAGGAGCGCGTCGGGACCGAGCTCCTTGCGCGCGAGCGTGGTGTGCTCGACCGGGACGAAGTACGGATGCGCGCCGAGGGTGCGCTCGGCGGCGAGGCGAAGCATCTTCGGCCCCAGCGCGGCGAGGACGCGCGCCGTCTCGACGGGCTTCCCCGTGTACGGCGCCATGTCCATCGCGTCGAGGTACTCACGCATGTGCTCGAGCGGCCGCTCGTATGTGGCGTTCTGACCGCGCATCTTCAGGACCGGCGCGTGGCTGACACCCAGGCCGAGAAGGAACCGACCGGGATACGCGTCGGTGATGGCGCGCTGGCCGTTCGCCATCGCGACCGGATCGCGCGCCCAGATGTTCGCGATGCCCGTCGCGATCACGAGACGCTCGGTCGCGGCGAGCACGATCGAGGAATGCGCGAAGATCTCCTTGCTGCCGAGCGACTCGGGAAGCCACAGCGCGGGCACGCCGAGCGACTCCAGCTCGCGCGCGTACGCGCGGGCGTCGTCGGCCGAAAGGCGCTCGGCGTCGAAGCTCCAGGCGCCCACCGGGCCGAGGCGCTCGCGCCAGCGGAGGACGTCCTCGCGCGTCACGGCGTGAAGCGTACGCGGGGCGCGATCCGCGCGACGTCGACCTCGCGCATGCGGTCGGCGCCGAGCGCCTCGAGCCGCGCGCGTGCCGCGCTCGCGTCCGCGATGAGCGCGTCCACATCCACGCCGTGACACCTCGGGGCGAACGGCGCGAGCCGGGCGATGCCTTCGTCGAGCAGCACGGTCGCCCCGTGGAAATTCCCTTCCCGCCAGTGGTGGAAGCCGACGCCGATCTGCAGGATGCCGTGATAGAGACCTCGGTCGGGCGTGCGTGTGGCGCGCCAGAGGAGCTCGAGGGTCTCGTGCTGCTCGAAGAACTCCCCGCGATTGAACTGCTCGAGCCCCGCGATGAGCTCGGGCGGCGCCGGCTGGTCGCAGCGCGCGCGGACCGGCTCCTCGATCGCGCCTCCTGGCACACGCTTTGGCGGTCGGGCGGCCTTGCGGTCGCGGCTACTGGGTTCCGTGCTTCGTCCCGATGACCTTACGGAATCGGAGCTCGTCCTCGATGAACTCGCTCACGACCGGATTGGCGAACGCCGCGGGAAGCGATTCCGCGTCCCGCGCGAACGCGACCTTCACGCCCTCGTGCAGGTCGCGCGCGGCGACGAGGTAGCCGTTCGGCAGACGGTACAGACGCGTGTACTGGAAATGCCAGACCGGCCCGGTCTGCCCGATCGCCTGGCCCTCGAAGCGGATCGCGCGCTCGTCATCTCCGACGATCCGGGTATGTTTCCCGATCTCCCGCTTCGCGGTCTCGCGCTCTTCGGGGCTCGCGTCGAAGGGAAGTGGGAACTCGGCGGTTTCGCTCATCGGCGTTCGCGATGATAACCTTCGGGGGCCGACCGCTCCGTTCTGCTAGGAGGAAGTGCCTCGATGGCCTACGTGATCACCGAGCCGTGCATCAATGTGAAGGATGCGTCATGCGTTGACGTCTGTCCCGTGGACTGCATATACACAACCGACGCGGATAACATGTACTACATCCACCCGGATGAGTGCATCGACTGCGGCGCGTGCGAGTCGGTGTGCCCGGTGAGCGCGATCTTCCCCGAGGACGCGGTCCCGGATAAGTGGAAGAACTACATCGAGATCAACAAGAACTACTTCAACAAGTAGCTCATCGCAGGCTCTGAGATCGATCGGCGGTCGTCATCGGCCGCCGATCGCTTCTTCTGGCGCATCCTGCGCGGGGCGGTCCCCCGCCTTTCCTCGGCACGAACGGACGGATCCTCGCCGCCGCGTATTCGTGTCCGTTGACGCAATAAGCCTTGTCGTTCCCCCACGCCGGATGCCCGCGCGGAAGATCGGGCTGGGCCGCGAGCGTATCAAGCAGGCGCTGTGCCGGGTTCGCTTGACGGAACCAAGGAACGGCTAGGGCGCTGCGGAAAAAGCGTGTTCAGAGTCGCGCTTCATCGCTGCGGCGCTCCTTCCGATGTGATCGCGAGGATCCGTTCGCTCATCGCTCGCATCCCTGGCGCCTGCATCGGGCCATCGCTCGTCGCGGCATCACGTCGTCCCCGGGATGAGCGTGCGCATCCGCACCAGGTCGTACACCGCCAGGGTGAAGGTGAACACCCAGCCGACCCGCCGGGTGCCGCGGTGGCGGGTCTTGCGCAAGAGGCCGATGGTCTTGCCCCAGCCGAAGATCCCCTCGGCCAGACGGCGCTTGAAGGCGCTCACCTCGTACCCCGCATGGCGGGTGGTGCGGCCGTCGATGGCCGAGCGGCGATGGGTGGTGTTCTGGCTCACGTGCGGGGTGACCCCGCGCTCGCGCAGTGCGGCCACGAAGTCGGCGCTGTCGTAGGCCTTGTCGGCGCCGAGGGTGACGTGCGCGGCCCGCGGCACCTGCCGCAGCAGCGCGAGGGCCGCCTCGCGCTCGGCGCTGCCGCTGGCCTGCGTGAGCAGGCCGCCGACGGCCAGACCGTGGCGGTTCTCGCTGAGCACATGACCCAGGTAGCAGAGCCTGGCCTCCTGGGCGTCGCCCTTGCGATAGTGGACTTGCCTCGATTTCGTGGACGCCTAAACACTTGGGGCCAACGTGCCTACGAAGGAGGTCCACGTGCCGAGAACTCGACCCGCGTATCCAGAGGAGTTCCGCGCCAACGCCGTCAAGCTGTTGCGGTCGTCCGGGAAGACCCTCGTCGACGTCGCCAAAGATCTCGGCTGCTCAGCGAACGCGCTTCGCGAATGGGCGAAGCGCGCTGACCTCGACGCCGGCCGTCGCGATGACGGCTTGACGAGCGCGGAGCGCGAGGAGCTCGCGCGCCTGCGTCGCGAGGTCCGCGTGGTCACCGAAGAGCGAGACATCCTCGCAAAAGCAAC